>TARA_B110000503_G_scaffold82656_1_pt1 | contig 112049 bp, 105 predicted proteins | sample TARA_B110000503 | Tara Oceans TARA_B110000503 (sample SAMEA4397472) | marine metagenome | biome: Polar Biome; feature: [SRF] surface water layer (ENVO:00010504); material: water (ENVO:00002006), including particulate matter (ENVO:01000060) such as... | depth 5 m | reverse complement strand
ACATTTTCTATCTCTTTTAAGGTGTTTTCCTTAGTTAACCATGATGCGCCAACATGTTTCATTTTTGGCGCTATATAATACTTGCTTTGTGCTTGCGGTACAATGATATAATTTAGATCACTATCAAGACCTTTAAAATACTTCAAGAAATATCTACTTAGATAACCCATCCCATGGCAAGCAAATATCACATTTTTTGTTTTACTACTTAAAGTATTTAATGTAGAGTAAGAATTAGAAACTTTATAAACTATTTCTTTTTCAGTTGAATTCATTTTTAAACTTGGTTTTGTATTTTTGATAAAAAAATTAATTATGCTAGAGAATAAAGATATAATATTACAAGAAGCCAACAAAGTTTGTAAGAACACTTTAATGGAGACTCTTAATATTGAACTAGTTGATATAGGGAAAGATTTTTTAACCTTAAAAATGCCAGTTAATTCGAGAGTTTATCAACCTGACGGAGTACTTCACGGAGGGGCTACGGCTGCTTTAGCTGAATCTGCAGGGAGTATGGCAACACATATGTTACTTAAAGACTCTAGCTATATAGTAAGAGGGATTGAAATTACAGCCAATCATTTAAAAAGTGTCAAAGATGGTTTTGTTTATGCAAAAGCTACGTTTATTCATAAAGGTAGAACTACGCAACTTATATCAATTAACATCACAGATGATACTAATAATTTAATTTCTCACTGTAAACTAACTACAATATCTCTACCTAAATCTAAATAGATTAATGAATCAATCCGATTTATTTCAAATTATTATTAACCACAAAGACAAGGACTTACCTTTTGTAGTCTTTAATGAGCCTTATTCAGATGATATAAATGCTAAACTCCAAAATGACAATAAATTACACACAGAATGTGATTTAAGTAGCGGAGCTTTCATTTTTGCTCCTTTTGATGCAAAAAAATTCGATAAAATTTACATGCCTTTTGATAAATGCAAATCTTATAGATCAGTTCATTTAGATAAAGTACTCAAATCAAATTCTAAGAATAAAGAGTTAGATAACACATTGAATGAAAATAAACATATTAGCCTCGTCGAAAAATCTTTAATTGCGATGGAAGAAGGTGTTTTAAAAAAAGTAGTGTTATCTAGAATTGAGCTTATGTCAATCTCTTCAGTTGATTTAACTTTAGTATTTAATAAGCTGCTTTCTTTTTATAAGAACTCTTATGTTTATATTTGGTTTCATCCAAAAGTAGGCTTTTGGGTAGGAGCTACACCTGAAAAATTATTGACTATTAAAGGTGGCTTTATGGAGACTGTGGCTCTAGCCGGTACAACAAACATTGATTCTGAAGGGTTAGTTACTTGGTCAAAAAAAGAGATTGACGAGCAACAATATGTAAAATCTTACATTTTAGATTCTTTAGTTAATATTGTTGATAATTTATCTTACAGTAAAACAGTTAATATAAAATCTGGTGAGTTATATCATCTATGCACAACTATCAGCGCTAACTTAAAGCCCTTTTGTGATTATAATAGTATTGTTGACTTAATTCATCCAACGCCAGCTGTGTGCGGTATCCCTTTAGATACTTCTAAAGAATTTATAAGCGTTAATGAGGGTTATGACAGATCTTACTATACTGGTTATTTAGGAGTTATCTCTCCGAAAAACAAATCTGTAAAGTTGTATGTTAATTTAAGATGTGCTGAAGTATTTAATAATTTTATTAAGATTTATGTAGGTGGAGGTATAACTAAAGATTCAAATCCTATAGATGAATTTGAAGAAACCCTAGCTAAATCTTCTGTAATGAAAAATGTTTTTTATTAAATATTAGTTCTCTTAATTCTTATCTTTACAATCTATATTTATTTAAATGAATTTTTCTAAAAATATTCTTGCTCAATCAATAACGGACTTATGTTATAAAAAGAATATTAAAAACATAGTTATCTCTCCTGGAAGTAGAAATGCACCTTTGGTCTTAGGGTTTAATAATAACCCATTTTTTAAAACATACAGTGTTGTTGATGAAAGAGTAGCGGCTTTTTTTGCACTTGGAATTGCTCAACAGATTAACGAACCTGTAGTTTTAGTTTGCACTTCTGGTAGTGCATTGTTGAATTATTATCCTGCAATTTCAGAAGCTTACTTTAGTAATATTCCTTTAGTTATTCTCTCTGCAGATAGGCCAAAGAAATTTTTAAATATTGGTGATGGCCAAACGATAAATCAAAAAAATGTTTTTCAAAAAAACATTGAATACTCAGTTGATTTAGATCAAAAAGATAAATCTTTTTTTAGTTTATTAGGTTTAAGACTGGATAATCAAATAAAAATTAATAAAGCTCTAAATATATCTATAACAAAACAAATGCCAGTTCATATTAATGTTCCCTTTTCAGAACCATTATATGATTTGACAGATAGTATGTTGGTTCGTACGACAAATATTTTACCAAAATTTAATAACTCAAAAGTTAATAGAATTAATTCCTTTACAAAAAAATGGCAAAATTCAATTAAAAAAATTATTCTCATTGGAGTCTCTTCTCCTGGATTATTAAGTAAAAAATCAATTGATTTGCTAGCAAGTGATTCTTCTGTATTAGTTTTAATAGAAAATACATCTAATGTTTACCATCCTTTTTTTTGTAACAAAATTGATCAGTTAATAGCTCCTTTAACTGATGTAGAATTAAAAGATTTTAAACCTGAAATTTTAATTACTATGGGGGGTATGATTATTTCAAAAAAAATTAAAGTAATTTTTAGAAATTATAAGCCTAAAGAACATTGGCATATTGGTTGTCAAAAAGCAAATGACACTTTTTTTTGTTTAACTAAACATTTCAAAAGTAGCCCAGATGATATTATTGCAAGGTTGTATGAAAATTTCATGGACAATACTTCTGAGTTTAATAATAGATGGACTTCAGTTATCTCAAAAAGAAAACTAAAACATGAAGAGTATCTATCTAGTCTTGATTATTGTGATCTTAAGGTTTTTGAGATTGTATTAAAATCAATTCCCTTAAAATCAATGTTACAAATATCAAATAGCTCTGCTATTCGTTACTCACAATTATTTGATATTGATAATTCGATTAATGTCTTTTGTAACAGAGGAACTAGCGGAATTGATGGAAGTACATCTACAGCAATAGGCGCTTCTGTCACTTATAATCACAATACCGTGTTTATCACTGGAGATTTAAGTTTCTTTTATGATAGTAATGCTCTTTGGAATGATTTTATTCCTTTAAATTTTAGAATAATACTAATTAATAATAGAGGTGGAGGTATTTTTAAAATTTTAACTAAAGACAACAGTAGCGAGATATTTAAAAAATTCTTTGAAACAAAACATCAACTTTCAGCAAAAGAATTATGTAAAATGTATGGTTTTGAATTCTATGAAAGCGATGATGAGTCAAATCTAAAATCAATGTTGAATGATTTTTATAAACCGTCCAAAAAACCGAGATTATTAGAAGTGATTATTGACAGAGACAATAATCAAGATTACTTATTAAATTATTTTGACTTTATAAAATAAGCATTCTAATATTTGTACCTTTGAAAAATGATAGAATTAGGTGTAGTAAATAATTTAAAAATTCTTCGAGATACCCCTCCAGGTCTTTTTTTAGGGGATGAAGACGGTAATGAAGTTTTGTTACCAAATAGATATGTTCCAGAGGTTCGTGAAATTGATAGTTATTTAGATGTATTTGTTTATTTAGATAATGAAGAGCGTATTGTTTCAGTTACAGATTTGCCTTATATACAAAAAGGAAGTTTTGCTCTGTTAAGATGTAATGAAGTTACGAGCTTTGGTGCTTTTTTAGACTGGGGTTTAGTGAAAGAATTGTTCTGTCCTTTCAAGGAAATGGCTTTTAAAATGAAAAAAGGGGATTGGTATTTGGTTCATTGTTATTTGGATGATGAGACAAATAGATTATTAGCTTCAAGTAAAACCAATAGATTTTTAGATAACAAGACTTTAAGTGTAGAACAACTTGAAGAAGTAGATATCATTATTTCACACCCATCAGAATTAGGGATGAATGTAATTGTCAATAATATCCATTCTGGTTTAATATTTAGTGATAATATATTTAAAGATATTTCTGTTGGAGATAAACTTAGAGGAGTCATAAAAAAAGTTCATGAGAACAATAAGTTAGATATTTCTCTTGGTCATGTTGGTTATAGAAATATAGAGCCAAACTCAAATTTTATACTAGATAAGATTACTGATTCTGACGGGTTCTTAGCTGTAACAGATAAATCCTCTCCTGAGCTTATTAAAGACACATTTCAGATGAGTAAAAAATCATTTAAAAAAGCTTTAGGAAGTTTATACAAACAACAATTGATTACTATTAAAAATGATGGTATCTATTTAAATGATAAATAACTTTTATGATTAAAATTGATTGGAAAATAGCGAAAACTTTTAAAGACATTACTTACAAGAAGTCTAATGGTGTTGCTAGAATAGCATTTAATAGACCAAATGTAAGAAATGCTTTTAGACCTCAAACAACTTCTGAATTGTATGATGCTTTGTATGACGCTCAAGAAGACATTTCTATTGGTGTAGTTTTATTAAGCGGTGAAGGACCATCAACAAAGGATGGTGTTTATTCATTTTGTAGTGGAGGAGATCAAAAATCTAGAGGAGATCAGGGCTATGTAGGGGAAGATGGTTACCATAGATTAAATATACTAGAAGTTCAGCGTCTTATTAGAATGATGCCCAAGGTAGTTATTGCTGTTGTTCCAGGCTGGGCAGTTGGAGGAGGACATAGTTTACACGTTGTTTGTGATCTTACTATTGCAAGTAAGGAACATGCTATTTTTAAGCAAACTGACGCTGATGTTACAAGTTTTGATGGTGGTTATGGTTCCGCTTACCTAGCAAAAATGGTAGGTCAAAAAAAAGCTAGAGAAATATTTTTCTTAGGCAAAAGTTATTCTGCATCGGAAGCTTATGAAATGGGGATGGTAAATACAGTGGTTCCTCATGATGAATTAGAGACTACAGCATATGAATGGGCTCAAGAGATTTTAAAAAAATCTCCAACTTCTATAAGGATGCTAAAGTTTGCTATGAACCTCACTGATGATGGTATGGTTGGTCAGCAAGTTTTTGCTGGAGAAGCAACTAGATTAGCTTATATGACTGACGAGGCAAAAGAAGGACGTGATGCTTTTTTAGAAAAAAGACCTCCAAACTTTAATAAGAAATGGATTCCTTGATATTATGACTAATTTTAAAGTATGGATTTCTAGCTTTAGATTAAGAACACTCCCTTTGTCAATCTCTGGTATTTTAATAGGAAGTTCTTTTGCTTATGCAGAACAAAGTTTCAACAATACTATTTTTTTATTAGCACTTCTAACCACAGTTTCTCTACAAATATTATCTAATCTTGCAAATGATTATGGAGATGGGGTTAAGGGAACTGATAATAATAATAGAATTGGACCAGAAAGAGCTATCCAAAGTGGAGTAATTACACCAGAGAAAATGAGATCTGCTATTATAGTTAATGTTATTATTTTACTAGTATTAATTTCTTTTCTTCTCTATTGTTCTTTTAAACCGGACGAATATTTTAATCTTATAATTTTCTTTTTTTTAGGATTTATTAGCATTTTTTCAGCTATCAAATATACTGTTGGAAATAAAGCATACGGCTATTATGCTTTAGGTGATCTTTTTGTTTTTGCTTTTTTTGGGTTCCTAAGTACCATGGGTTCTTATTACTTATTCACTAAAAGCTTAGATATAATATTGATTTTACCATCCATTTCAGTTGGTCTTTTAAGTGTTGGAGTTTTAAATCTTAATAATATGAGAGATTTAATTTCGGATAAATTATCCAATAAAATCACTATAGCTGGTAATTTAGGATTTAATAACGGAAAAATATATCACTTTTTAATTTTAATAATTTCAATTTCAATTTCTATATTTTTCATTCTTAACTTTTATTTCACATCAACAAGTTTAATTGTTTTACTATCCTATTTACCAATTGTAATTCACTTTAAAAATGTTTATTTTATAAAGGAGCCTAAACTTTACAATAACGAATTAAAGATACTTGCAATTTCTACTTTCATGTTTAGCTTAATTCATTCTTTAATAATTATATTATAATATGTTTTGTAATTTTAAGACACTGCAGAAGTAGGACTAAATAGTTTAGATTATGAAAGCGACTTATAAAAGACGTGATTTTTTATTTAAAATTCCAGGAGGCACCTCTAGAGGTGTATTACATTCTAAACATTCCTGGTTTTTAACATTAACAGATGATTTAAAAACTGGATTAGGAGAGTGTAGTATAATTGAAGGGTTAAGTATTGACGATCTTTCAGACTTTGAGTCTAAACTTGAATGGCTATGCTTAAATATTAATAAACATCCATCATATTTATTTGTTGAGCTGTCTAATTACCCATCTATAGTTTTTGGATTAGAAATGGCGTTAAGATCATTAAATTCACTAAATGAAAACGTCTTATTCCCTTCTGATTTTACTGAGGGTAAAGATAGTATACCTATTAATGGTTTAGTTTGGATGGGAGAGATAGATTTTATGAAAAAACAAGTCGAATCAAATGTATCTAAAGGATATAATTGTATTAAACTTAAAATTGGTGCATTAGATTTTGATGAAGAATTTGCTTTATTAAAAAGTATAAGAGATAAATATGATCCTTCAGAATTGGAAATTAGACTTGATGCAAATGGAGCGTATTCATATAAAGATTCAATGAATATTTTAAATAAACTATCTAAATTAAACATTCATTCTATTGAGCAGCCTATAAATGCAGGGCAAATAAAATACATGTCTGAACTGTGTTTAAACTCTCCAATTCCTATCGCTTTAGATGAAGAATTAATTGGAATTAATAGTATAGAAAATAAAATACAATTATTAGATATAATTAGGCCGCAATATATAATTCTCAAACCAAGTTTATTAGGAGGTTTTAAAGCTTGCGAAGAATGGATCAAAGTAATACCAAAAAATACAAAATATTGGGTAACGAGTGCTTTGGAGAGTAATGTTGGCTTAAGCGCTATATCGCAATGGGCATACACGCTAAATAACTCATTACCACAGGGTTTAGGTACTGGCTCACTATTTTCCAATAATTTTGCTTCTCCTTTATCCATAAAAAATGCTAAATTGCATTTTAATAAAAAAAATAACTGGAATATAAACATTTAAATTATGTACATAGAACAAGCTCAAAAAAATTTAACTGATTGGTGGAGATATTTTATTGGTTTAGCAATTGCTTTAGCTGGAGTATTAGTTTTTTCAATACCACATTCTGTTGCGCTAATTGGTAAAATAGCAACAGGAGATGTTGATATTGACAAACTGGAAGATACTGCATATCTTATGGGTTTGTTTGAGTCAAATCTCAATTTTTTATATATTCTGTTGCCTTTTGCAGGAGGTTTGATATTTCTGTTATTTATAGCTGTAAAGTTTTTACATAAGCAGACAATAACTAGCCTTACTACTTCAAGAAATAAAATTGACTGGAGTAGAGTGATCTTTGCGTTTATTTTATGGGGAGCTATATCTACTATAATGACAGGTATAGATATTTATTTTTCTCCAGATGATTATGTTTTTAATTTTGAGCTAAACAAGTTTTTAATTTTAGCAGTACTAGCAATTTTCCTTGTTCCTTTACAAACTAGCTTTGAGGAGTATATGTTTAGAGGTTATTTGATGCAAGGGATTGGTAATGTTTTTAAAAATAAATGGGTTCCTCTTATCGTGACATCATTAATCTTCGGTTTGTTACATATAGCTAACCCTGAAGTTGATAAGCTTGGCAATATTATTATGATTTATTACATAGGTACTGGGTTCTTTTTAGGAATTTTAACCTTAATGGATGATGGGATGGAGTTAGCACTAGGTTTTCATGCTGCTAATAACTTATTTACAGCATTACTAGTAACAGCCGATTGGACTGCTTTTCAGACCTATTCTATTTATAAGTCAGTTGCTGATCCATTGACGATGGGCGTGTCAGAAATAATTATACCCGTATTTGTTATATTTCCAATATTACTGTTTATTTTTTCGAAGAAGTACAATTGGAACAACTGGTTTAATAAGTTAGCAGGTCCAGTTAAAGATATTTCAGTTGCTGAAGATGATATATGGAGTAAACGATAATTTTAAAGTTTGAAAAAGTATATAAATCTTTATGTAATATCTGTTTTATTTATAGCTGCTGGAGCTGTTCATTTTTCAGATTCAGATTTTTATCTTAAAATTATCCCTAGATACATTCCTTTTCAGCAATTTATAGTTGATTTAACGGGTTTATTAGAGATTCTTGGCGGATTACTTATTCTATTTAAAAAAACTCGTAAAACAGGAGTTAACTTACTTGTATGTTTACTTGTACTATTTTTTATTGTACACATAGATATGTTATTCACCTATACAGTAAGCGAAAATATAATTTTGAGTAAATTTTTGTTATTTGGTAGAATTCTGATCCAAATTTTATTAATTATATGGGTAAAAAGTTTAATAAAATTATTTCCTGACAAATAAAATCTCTAATTTGTTAAAGTCCGCTGCTGCATTAATTACATTCCTGAACTCATTATACCTATACTTACTATACTTTAATGATTTGTAGAACTCTTCAATTGAGATCACAAGCGTATCTCCTAGGACCCTGTACTTAGATTCAAATTTTGCTATTATATTTCCATTAGAAATATAACTTTCGTTTATATTGATTTTCTCTACACCTTCAATTTTATATCCTCTTGGGATTTTCACAGTGATATCGTATTCATAATAATTAGGGTATTTTATCTCAATTGGGCTTACTCGAGTTTTATTAGAATATAATTCACTTTGTGTTCCAATAATACTGCCTAACTGAAATTTATATATTTTAGATTTCTTTACCGGAATATTTAAGACATGCCTGCTGATGATACTATCAGAAGAGATTACAGAATTCACAATAAACGGATTATTGTAAATTCGTTGAAAAACTTTATCATTTTCAACAGAGTAATCTATTATTTTTTTTCCTTTTATACCAGATGTGGTTAAATAATCTTTGAAATTACTTTTGTTAAGGTTGTTTGATAGGTTTAGCATTGCTCTGTTAGTTACTGCCCAATGGCCAGTGAATTTTTGATTTTCACTTATTATAACCTCTTTCATTTTTTTAAAATCAACATCTATAGTTCTGCTTATGATGCTATATTTCTTATCATTTTCAATTATTTCACTAAAATAATAATCCTTATTTCTATCCATAAATATCCCATAATTCCCTAAAACATTATAGGGTACTTCTCCAACTCTATATTCAATTCTGTCAGGAATTAGGTATTTTTTTTCTTCTGGAAAATAGAATAAAATCTCTCTTAAATTATCAGGGTTAAAAAATTCAGGATCAAATTTGTTGAAATATCTGTTTGAAGTTATTAATAGTTCGTAATTTATATTATTATGCAATAATAGACTTGAGTATAGTTGAATTATTCCAATATTACTGCCTTCTTTATTTTTTAAAATATAATTTAAACTTGATAATTTAGAGTTTCCATTTTCTATAATTTTGAAATTCGTTTTTATATAGTTGTCAATTAAATTTAATCTTTGAAATTGAGTGTAATTTTCTCTTTCGGAAAAAATTAAATCATTTAAAATAATTAATTCTTTAGAGAGTTTAGTTGGAAATGCTATAGGATGTATGCTATTGGTGATGTTACCCCAAAATTCATTTTGCGTATTTTTCTTTTCATCCTTGTAACATTGATATATTATGTTTACTCTGTTCGACTGGCCTGTTGAGTACTCTTCATTGACATTAGAGTCTAGGTTGTTAAGCGTGATTTTTTTTATTGGTATTCCGCCGATTAATTCTGTGTTAAAAACAGCATTTGTATTGTATGCTTTTACTTTAGATTTATATTTACCAGGAATTAAAATAAATTCTGTTTTAACATTAAAGTATTCTTCCTGTAATATTTGGCTACCATGAATTTCATTTTTTTCTTTGGTTGTATAAATGTATTCTACGATGGAGTTTACTTTAAGATCTGTTAATTGGTATATTTTAAAATTACTATTATAATCTTCGTTATCTAATTCGATCAAATTTGAATTGTCTAAGTTTTTTATACTGCCAACACTATCTATTACTCTAACTTTTAAATCGATTAAACTAACTGAATTATACATCGGTACATATAATATGTTATGAAAATCAACTCCGTCTAGATCTAATATTTTAAACTTAGCATGTCTTGTTAATAATTTACTAAAAGTGCTATTTAAACTGTCATTTACATCGTAATACTCTAGTATATACTTATTTATTAACCCAATTGAAGATTTATAAAAGCTTGAATCAATAGTTTCTTCAACAATTACTTGATTAGACCAATCATAATTTTTATGAAATTGAGAAAAAGCTAATGTGTCAACAAATATTAAAAATATAATAACAATTTTCTTCATTATTTTTTTGGATAAAAGTTTATAATCATTCCTTCAAATATATTTATTATAATTAAATATAAATTATACCTAAAGTTAAAATAATTATAAATTTAACGTATTGTATATTTGTAATAATGATAGTTAACGTCCACAAAAGGTTTAAATTAAATTCTATAAACTACAACAGAGAGGAATTAATAAATTTCGCTTATAATAACATTGAGGGTCAAAATAGTAATTCATTAATTCTGTCTGAATTTATTTTAGAAATCTTTAATAAGGAAGCTTTTATTTTATGTAAAACTTCAGGTTCTACCGGTAAACCAAATATCATCAAGCTTGAAAAAAAATCACTAGTTAATTCTACTTATATGACTAGAGATTATTTTAATTTAATGCCAGGTAAATCTGCAATCTCCTTTTTACCATTAAATTTTATTGCAGGTAAAATGATGTTAATTAGAGCAATGGTTCTAGGTTTGGAATTACATTTATTTAATCCAACTTCAAACCCTAGCAAATTCATAGATAAAAATTATTTTTTCTCTGCTATGACGCCGATGCAAGCAATTAATTCAATTAATAAATTAAAATATATTAACACCCTTATTTTAGGAGGTGGTTATGTTTCAAAAAAATTGAGGTTAAAAATTCTTTCTGAAAAAGATAAATATTTTGAAACCTATGGAATGACAGAGACAGCCACTCATATTGCAATTAAAAAAGTTTCTAAAGAAACTGCACTAAATAACAAGTTTACAGTATTAAATGGAGTAACTATTACAGCTAATAAAAAAAATTGTCTGGTAATTGAAGCTCCTCATATATCCGTTAATAAACTAATTACAAACGATATAGTAAAAATCACATCTCAAGGTGAATTTATTTTGCTAGGTAGAATTGATAACATCATTAATTCTGGTGGGTTAAAATTAATTCCTGAAGAAATTGAAGAAAAGTTAACTCATTCTATTTCTGAAAGATTTATCATATCATCTGTTGATAGTGAGTTACTAGGAGCTAAAGTTGTATTAATAATTGAATCTAAACGATATAAGCTTCAACAAGATGTATTCAAGTATTTAAGCAAATTTGAAATCCCAAAAAACATATATTTTATTGATAGATTTGTATACACCAAAACAAATAAAATTGATAGATTTAAGACTACGAAAATTATAAATTAAAAATCATGTATAAGTTAATTATTGCACTACTAATAACAACTAATTTATCTTCTCAGGAGATTCTACTTGAAAAGGATAGAGCTGTTGTTGTAAACAATATTTTAAAAGATAGATTAAACAATCTTCTACCAAAATTAATGGATCAATCAGGGATTGATATGTGGGTACTCATTTCTAGAGAGTATAACGAAGATCCAGTACTAAAAACTATGTTACCTGCAGAATGGCTTAACGCTAGACGAAGAACAATTATACTCTTCTATAGAAATAAAAAAAACAATACAATGGACAAATTAGCTGTAGCTAGATATAACTTTGGAGACAATATATTGTCCGCTTGGGATAAAGAAAAGCAGCCTGTTCAATGGGAGAGATTAGTAGAGTTAATTCAAGAAAGAAATCCAGAGAAAATAGGTTTAAATTTCTCTACTGATTTTAATATATCTGATGGGTTAGATAAAACAGATTATGATGAATTCATGGATTATCTTCCTCTAGATTATCAAAATAAAATTGTTAGTGCCCAAAAGCTATCAAATTTATGGATAGAAACAAGGACTGATTATGAGATGAAACTATATGAAAACATTATTGACATAACACATGATATAATTTTAGAGGCATTTTCAAATTCGGTAATAAAACCAGGTTTAACCACAACTACTGATGTTGAGTGGTGGATGAGGCAAAAGGTCACAGATTTAGGTTTAGACACTTGGTTTCACCCAACTGTGGATATTCAACGTAATAGTGAATTGCAACAAGATCATCTACACTCTTTTTCAGATAGACCCAATGATAAAACGATTATATATGGAGATTTACTTCACTGTGATTTTGGTATAACATATTTGAGATTAAACTCCGATTGCCAACAAATTGCATATGTAATGAAAGAATCGGATATAGAAATTCCTGAATTTTTAAATAAAGCTCTTCAATTAGGAAATAATTTACAAGATATTCTAACTAATAATTTTAAATACAATCTTTCAGGGAATGAAATTCTTATTAAGTCTTTAGATGAAGCTAAGCAAAAGGGTTTGCGACCATCAATTTACACTCACCCACTTGGATCATACGGACACTCCTCAGGTCCAACTATAGGAATGTGGGATTCTCAAGGAGGTGTACCTGGAGCTGGTGATTATCCCCTTAATTACAATACTGTTTATGCTATAGAACTAAACATTACTATCTTTATCTCTGAGTGGAATAGAGATATTAAGATTATGCTGGAGGAAGCTGGTTTTTTTGGTAATAAGGGATTTAGATATGTTAATAATAGGCAAACTAAAATAATTGAAATCCCGTTTATTAATTAATAATTTCATTAATTTCGTAAAAATTTATTCCAAATGAAAAGAATTTTAATTACAATCACGCTTCTTTTATTTTCAGTACTATCTTTCTCTCAACAACTAAACAATATTCAAAGAGGTCAAAGAGGATATGCACCAATGCCTAAATATGATGGTTCTGCATATGTCTCTAGTCTAGATATATACAAAGAGTTAGATAAAGTTTTACCAAAATGTAAGGTTGAATTTAATTTAGATGAGTTTGAAATGCAAATACTTAAAGGTTTGCTAATTGATAAAATGGAGGGGTATAATTTAATTATAGATAATGAAGATTATACAAGAGACGTAAGGCAGAGTAAGCTTAAATTAAATGAATTTGAATTTGTAAAATCTTTAAACTCAATTTTTACTTCTGAAGAAGTTTCTAGATATATAGAAATGGATTTTGAAAGTGACAGGGTAGAGAAAAAGAAAAAAAGAAAAAAAAGAAATAAAACATAGTTTGATATGAAAATGATGAACAAAAATACAGTATTAGGATGGGCGACTTTTATAATGATAATTATAGGTCTAGTTTTGGTTGGATTAGGAGCTTTTAAATATAATGAAGTAGCTGGTTGGGGTTTTGTCTCAGTTGGTATAGGTTTTTTTGCAAATGCATGGGTTTTCTATGCTCTTAAAGGAAGAGTTTAATGAGTGATGATAAAAAAATAATCTTTTCAATGTCTGGTTTAACTAAGACATTTCCAGGAGAGAGTAAGCCTGTTTTAAAAAACATATATTTAAGTTTTTTCTATGGAGCTAAAATTGGAATTCTTGGTTTAAATGGTTCTGGCAAATCTACTTTATTGAAAATAATTGCTGGTATTGATAATAATTTTCAGGGAGATATTAACTTTTTACAAGACTATTCAGTTGGATTTTTAGAACAAGAGCCTATACTTGATGATAATAAAACCGTACTTGAAATAGTTAAAGAAGGAGCTAGTGAAACAGTAGCTATTCTGGATGAATATAATTCTATTAATGATAAATTAGGTTTAGAGGAGGTTTATTTAGATGCAGAAAAAATGCAAAAGCATCTAGATAGACAGGCTGTACTTCAGGATATGATTGATGCTTCGAATGCATGGGAATTGGAAACAAAGTTAGAAATCGCCATGGATGCCTTGAGAACTCCAAGCCCAGAAAAGAAAATCAAAAACTTATCTGGTGGAGAAAGACGAAGGGTTGCTTTGTGTAGATTGCTATTAAAAGAACCTGATGTATTATTATTAGATGAACCTACAAACCACTTAGATGCAGAGTCTGTTGATTGGTTAGAGCAGCATTTGTCCAGGTATAAAGGTACTGTTATTGCTGTTACTCATGATAGGTATTTTTTAGATAATGTAGCAGGCTGGATCCTAGAACTAGACAGAGGTGAGGGCATACCATGGAAGGGAAACTACTCTTCTTGGCTAGATCAAAAATCCACAAGATTAGCTCAAGAAAGTAAGACTGCATCAAAGAGACAGAAAATACTTGAAAGAGAATTAGACTGGGTAAGACAAGGGGCTAAAGGTAGGCAAACCAAGCAAAAAGCCAGATTAAGTAATTATGACAAATTATTGAATCAAGATCAAAAGCAACTTGATGAAAAATTAGAAATATACATCCCTAACGGACCTCGTTTAGGGACGAATGTTATTAACTCAATTAATGTTAGTAAAGCTTTTGATGATAAGTTGCTATATGACAATTTAGAATTCAGTTTACCTCAGGCAGGAATAGTTGGTGTTATTGGTCCCAATGGTGCTGGAAAGACTACTATATTTAAAATGATTATGAAAGAACTTAACCCTGATAAAGGTGAGTTCTTAATAGGTGAAACAGCTAAGATTGCTTATGTGGACCAGTCTCATACAAATATTGATCTTAATAAAAGTATATGGGAAAACTTTTCTGATGGACAAGAACTTATCACAATGGGTAGTAGACAAGTTAACTCTAGAGCTTATCTAAGTAGATTTAATTTTAGTGGAAGTGAACAAAATAAAAAAGTTAAATTACTTTCTGGAGGGGAAAGAAATAGACTTCATTTAGCAATGACATTAAAAGAAGAAGGAAACGTTTTACTTTTAGATGAGCCTACTAATGATCTCGATGTAAACACTCTTAGGGCCTTAGAAGAAGGTTTAGAGAGTTTTGCTGGCTGTGCTGTTGTAATTAGTCACGACAGATGGTTTTTAGATAGGGTTTGTACCCATATCTTAGCATTTGAAGGAAACTCTGAAGTGTATTTCTTTGAAGGCGCCTACAGTGAGTATGAAGAAAATAAGAGAAAAAGACTTGGTAAAGAAACTCTTCCGACAAGGATTAAATACAGGAAACTAATTAGATAGATAGCTCCATCTTTATATTAGCTCTTTTATATGGACAGTTTTTTTCTAATTGAATTTCAACAAACTTATACTTATTATATAAGTAAATAGCATTTTCCAATCTCTTATTTGAATACAGTATTATTTTATTTAATTTTTTCTCTCTAGCTATAGATATTATTTTTTCTAACATCCTTTGTCCAATTTTTTCACCTCTATAGCTAGGGTCTACTGCCATTTTAGTTAACTCATAGGTGTCGATATCACTTGTTGGCATAAGAGCTACCGTTCCAACTATTTTATTACCACAAGAAACAAACAATACAGAACCACCTTTATTAATGATATACTCTTCAGGATTACTTAATACTGATCTATCGTGTTCTTCTACATAAAAATATGATTCTAACCATTCTATATTCAAATCATAAAATTTATTAGAATACTTCTTGTTAAAATTTAAAAAATTGATATCCATTAAAACATATTTTATTTGAATAATTAAATTTAATATTAATATATTTATTTAATAATAAAAATTATGCAATTAATTGAATGTGTTCCTAATATTTCTGAAGGTAGAGATAATATTATCATTAACAAGATTGTTGATGTGATTGAAACTGTAGAAGGCGTAAAGCTACTTAATGTTGACCCGGGAAAAGCCACTAATAGAACAGTAATTACTTTTGTTGGTGAGCCTCAACCAGTTATTGAGGCAGCTTTTTTGTTAATTGAAAAATCTAAAGAACTTATTAATATGAGTATTCATAAAGGGGAGCATCCAAGAATGGGAGCTGTTGATGTTTGTCCTTTAATTCCTATTTCAAATATTACAATGGAAGAAACCGTTGAATATGCTCATAAACTTAGTCAAAGAGTAGGTGATGAGTTGGGTATACCCGTTTATTGCTATGAAAATGCAGCTAAAGAAGAAAAAAGAATAAATTTATCTAACTGTAGATCTGGTGAATATGAAGGGTTGTCAAAGAAAATCATTACATCAGATTGGAAGCCAGATTACGGTCCTAATATATTCAATGACATCGTTGTTAAATCTGGAGTTACTGCAATTTCTGCCCGCGACTTCTTAATTGCCTATAATGTAAATTTAAATTCAACGTCATCAAGAAGAGCTAACGCGATTGCATTTGATTTAAGAGAAGCAGGAAGAATTCAACGTGAAGGGGGTAAAATCTCAGGTAAAATTTTAAAAGATAAAAATGGTGATGCTGTTAGACAGCCTGGATTATTTAAAAATCTAAAAGGAATTGGTTGGTTTATTGAAGAGTATGGAATTGCTCAAATTTCTTACAATTTGACCAATATTAATGTTACAAGTCTACATGATGTGTTTGAAAAAACTTGTGAAAGAGCCAACGTAAGGGGTTTAAGAGTTACTGGTTCAGAGTTGATAGGCCTTGTTCCAAAAAAAGTATTGATTGATGCTGGTAAGTATTTTTTAAAAAAACAAAGTAGATCTCTGGCTATTTCAGATAAGGAAATAATTCACATAGCTGTTAAGTCTTTAGGATTAGATGAACTACAGCCATTTAATCCAAATGAACGTATAATTGAGTATGCTTTAAATGACGATGATCAACAACTAGCCAAAATGAATTTGATTGATTTTGCTAATAAAACTTCTAGTGAATCACCTGCGCCAGGGGGAGGATCGATTTCAGCTTATTGTGGTGCATTAGGTGCTGCGTTATCAACTATGGTTGCTAATTTATCTGCAAACAAAAGAGGTTGGGATGATAAGTGGGAGTTTTATTCTAACTGTGGAGAACAAAGTCTAGGTTACCAAAATAAATTAGTAAGCCTTGTTGATGAAGATACTCTTGCCTTTAATAAAATAATGGCAGCTATTTCTTTACCTAAAGATTCATCTGAACAAAAGAAAATTAGATCAAAAGCTCTTCAGAATGCTACAAAATACGCAATTGAAGTTCCGTTTCAAATTATGCAAACTGCGTTTGCATGCTTAGAAAGTATAAAATGTATGGCTGAGTTCGGTAACCCTAATTCTATTTCAGATGCGGGTGTTGCAGTTTTATGTATTCGTACAGCTGTTATGGGTGCTTTTTTAAATGTCAGAATTAATTGCAAAGATTTAAATGATGATAAATTTGTTTCACAAATTCTTGAAAAGGGTAGGGTAATAGTTGAAGAAACTAATAAGATTGAAAGTGAAATACTTTCTTTAGTTGATATTGAGCTTAAATAATCTAAATAAGATTTCCAGCTAAAATAATTTTACTGATTTTAGATTCACCAAAATTATAAGGTAATTCATTAATAGTTTTTATTTTTTTTGTAATAATTAAGTTAGCAATTTTGCCTTTGGTAATACTGCCTGCTTTATCGCTTATACCCATAGAATATGCTCCATTTATTGTTGCTGCATTAATAGCTTCTTCTGCAGTTAACTTCATTTTAATACATGCTGTGCTTATTACAAAATTCATATTACCACTAGGAGAAGAACCTGGATTGAAGTCACTTGCGATCGCTAAGGGTAGGCCACTATCTATTATTTTTCTACCAGGCGTGTAATTAAGTCCAAGAAAGTAAGAACATGTTGGTAATGCTACAGGCATAGTTGTTCCATTTTTTAAAACATCTAAGTCTTCATCATTTAAAACCTCAAGATGATCAACTGATAATGCATTGTATTTAACAGCTAATTTTACACCACCTATTGAATTGAACTGATTTACATGAATTTTAGCTTGAATCCCAATTTTTTTAGCGGCAGAAATTATTTTTTCTGCTTGATTTAAATTAAAATATCCTTCTTCACAAAACACATCTACATAATCAATTAACTTAAGATCATTGAACTCTGGAATCATCTTATTTATAACTAGGTCAACATACCCATCTTTATTTTGTAAAAACTCCTTAGGAAATGCATGCGCACCTAGAAAAGTTGACTTAATTATAATATTATTGCTTTTGTCAATATCTGATATTACTTCAAGCATTTTCTTTTCGGAGTCTATATTTAGCCCATACCCAGATTTAATTTCTATTGCTCCAGTTCCTTGCTTAATCACATTCTCTATCCTTTCTAAAGATTGTTCTAATAGATCTTCTTTACTGGTGTTTCTTAGCATTTCAACAGAATTTAGTATGCCTCCGCCGTTATTTGCAATTTCAGTATAAGTCAAGCCTTTAATTCTATCAATAAACTCATTTGATCTATTCCCAGAGTAAACTATGTGAGAATGAGAATCACACCAAGAAGGTAGGACCATTTGGTCTTTGCAATCAATTACTTTGAATTTTTCTAATTTTTTTGGACAGTCCTTCATCACTCCAAAATCTTTTATAAAAGAATTTTCTAATAATAAATACGCATCATTAATTGAAGGAATAATGTTCATCTCCTTTCCAGAAACGTAATGTAAATTACTTTCCCTAACCTGTAAGAGTTTTTTTATATTAATTAATAGAGTGAATGACATATTTTTTTATTTAAACCATTTTTTCTGGTTTCACCCAATCATCATATTCTTCAGAGGATAAATAGCCTAGTCTAATAGCTTCCTCTTTTAGGGTAGTACCATTCTCATGTGCTTTATTAGCTATTTCAGCAGCTTTGTAATATCCTATTTTCGGATTTAGTGCTGTAACTAACATTAATGAACTGTTTAACTTATCTTTAATTACTTCTATATTTGCTTTAATACCCTTAACACAATTTTTATTAAAACTATTACATGCATCCGCTAATAATTTACAAGACTCAATTAAATTTGATGCCATCATAGGTTTAAAAACATTCAACTGAAAATGACCTTGAGTAGCACCGAAAGAAATAGAGGTATCATTGCCTATTATTTGAGCACAAACCATAGTTAGAGCTTCACACTGAGTTGGGTTTACTTTTCCCGGCATTATAGAGCTTCCTGGTTCATTTGCTGGTAATGAAATTTCTCCTATACCACTTCTCGGCCCTGAAGATAAAAACCTAATATCATTACCTATTTTATTAAGTGATATTGCGAGACCTTTTAAGGCGCTATGAGTTCTAACTATTGCATCATTAGCAGCTAGTGCTTCAAACTTATTAAATGCACTTATAAATGGTAATTCAGTTAAATTAGATATTATTTCAGCAACTCTATTTGAGTACCCTTCAGGAGTATTTAATCCTGTACCTACTGCAGTACCTCCAAGAGCTAATTCACTTAAATGTTGTAAAGATTCTTTTAGAGCTTTAATACCATGATCCAATTGAGATACATAAGAAGAGAATTCTTGACCTAAGGTTAAAGGAGTTGCATCCATTAGATGTGTTCTACCTATTTTAATTATTTTTTCAAACTCCGAAGTTTTTACTTCAAACACAGCTTTTAAATTTTCTAAGGCTGGAATAGTAGAATCTATTAATATCTTATAAGAGGATATACTTATAGCTGTAGGGAAGGTGTCATTTGAAGATTGAGATTTATTCACATCATCATTAGGCTTAACTAATTTATCACCTACTCCTAATTTATTCCCCTGTAATTGATGAGATCTATTTGAGATTACTTCATTTACATTCATATTTGTCTGAGTCCCTGAGCCAGTTTGCCAAACTACTAGAGGGAATTCATCATCATGTTTTCCTTTTAAAATCTCATCACAAACTGTAGCTATCAAATCTTTTTTAACTGTATCTAGTATCCCTTTTTCGTGATTTACAATCGCAGCAGCTTTCTTTAGATATGCAAAAGCATAAATAATTTCAATAGGCATTGAAGAAGTTGGGCCAATTTTAAAATTATTTCTAGATCTCTCAGTTTGAGCTCCCCACAGTTTATTTGAAGGTACATTTACATCACCTAAAGTGTCTTTTTCTATCCTATAGTCCATATTTTTTATATGTAAAATTAGACTACAAATTTACAAATTTTAGTTCAATTATTTTTTTATTATTAATTGTTTAAGATTATTAAAGATTATATCTTTACGACTTATACTTATAATTATGTTTGAATTTGATCAATATTTAGGATTTTTAGCTTTTGCAACTATACTTACAATAGGTTTTTGGCTAATGATATTTTTATTAACCTTTGTTATTCCTTACTGGGTAGGTGGGTCATTATTAGAGAGACTAAAAGAAATTCGTGAAGAAAAAAAGAATAAGCCTAAAAAGTAATTGCACTTCGCATTCGACTAATTTCAAAATTTCTTACTGAATAGTATCTAAATTATTTTTTTATTTCAACATACCTTCAGCTATTATAGTCTATTTGTCTTTTTTAGCTGATTTTGAATTATGCCATATATTCCAGATGGTGAAATACATGTAAGCAACCCAAATAACACCTCCTACTATAAACATTTCTATATTCATGTTGTTCTTCTTTGTCTTAGTGCTATTGCAAATAATAATATTGTTCCTGGCCAGTGAGCTGAATACTGAGCTGATTCATGGTCGCCAGAAATTCCTAAACTAATTGAATATAACATTGCTATGAACGCTATAATAATTGGATAATACTTTAAAATAAATTCTTTCATAATTTTACAAATAATAATATTAGTATTGTTTTAATGTATAATTTTCATGTAGATATTACCCACCATATTCTTCACCGCCACCTTCATAACCTTCTCCACCTCTTTGATTTCTTTTTTTCTTTTGATTAATCCTGTAAGTTATATTAAATGTAAAACTTCTTGAGCTCCATCTATATTTTGATTCAGAATAAAAGGTTTCAGTAAACGCTTCAGTTACCCTAGACCTTGAATCAAACAAATCTCTTATATTAAAAGAAAGTGTGCCTTTTTCTTTTAATATATCTTTGCTGAAGGCCAAGTCTGTTGAAAAACTAGCTTTAGATTTGTTTATAGCATCCTCAGAAGGACCTCTATAATTCATCCTTGTTTGCCATTCTACTTTACCAGGTAAAGTCAATTTATTATTTAATCTCATACTCCAGCTTAAGTTCTCGCTATCATAATTAATATCATTGTAATCACCTTGAACTTTATTGTTAAATAAATTAAAATTTGAATTTACATTCCATTTTTTATTTGGTCTGTATGATAGGTTAAACTCAAAACCAAATCTTGAATTTGTGGCTAGGTTAATAGGAAATCTTTCTATTATAGGCACGTCTGTACCTCCCAAGTTTACAGTCTCACCAGTGTCTTGAGTTATGAAATTAAATGTATTGGTTGATTTTTGATAATAGATTGAAGAATTTACTGAAAAAGAGGATTCAAAAGTTTTTAGATACCCAAAATCAAAATTATTAGAATATGTTGGATCTAAATTAGGGTTTCCTCTAAATATGCTTGTAGGACTATTTTTAGAAGGAAAAGGATTTATAAACCTAGACCATGGTCTTCTTAACCTTCTACTGTATCCTACTGTTATACTCTCATCTTCTGAAATCTCAAACCCAAAATTAAATGTTGGAAACAAACCTGTGTCATCTTTTTTTATTAGTTCATCAGTTGTGATTTGAATTATATCTTTTATAGTTTGTTCTACTCTAAATCCAAATAGAAATGAGTATTTATCTTCAACTTTAAATCCATATTGGGTATAAATAGCATTAATTTGTTCTTTATATTGAAAAACATTACTTTGATCCGTGTCTAATAAAAGTGTATTGTTTACATCTGAATAAACTTTATAATCTTGATGTAAATCTGAATCTTCTATTTTAAATCCAGCTTCAAACTGCTTATCTTCTCCTATAGGTAAAACATAGTCAACCTTGAAAAGTTTATTCTTATTGGATTCAATAGAAGATATTTGCTCGAACTCTAAATTATTTTGTGTTAGAACAGAATTCTCATCTTCATAATTTTCACCAATCTGCATATCTATTACTAATTGATGTCCAGAATCATTGAATCTTTTATCAAAATTTAATGAAAATTCTTTATCCTCATCATTTCCTATTTCAGATTCTAATCTAAAAGTTTCATTAATAATGTTGTTAGAACTATCTAATTCAAGTGTAGTATTTTCGTTTTCACTAGATTGATTAGACCTATTAATTAAAAATGATGTAGTTATAGAAGTGTTGTCATTTAGATACCACTCTAATCCCATGTTACTAAATACTCCTTGATTATCCCTTTCCCAATCTCTATCATCTCTAATAAATGAATTAGCTTCTTCACCATTGTAATATTCTGCATAAGAATAAGAATCCCCAACTCTAAGCCTGTCACTTAATCCAGTAGAATTAAAAATATTAATATCTCCTGTTCTATAATTCAAACTTGTAGACAGTCCAGTACTAGTAGGATTGCCAACATTTGCATTTACTGTTCCGTTGAAACCTAATAATTTATTTCTTCTTAAAATTATATTTATAATACCACCGCTTCCTTGAGCATCATATCTTGCAGATGGTGATGTTATCACCTCAACTTTTTCTATTGATTCTGAAGGTAATTGTCTTAATGCTTCGGCGGAATTTAACCCTACTAAACCTGATGGCTTCCCATTAATTAAAATTCTAACATCTTCACTACCACGTAAAGCAACATTCCCTTCTACATCAACTGAAATTGATGGGATATTATCTAAGACATCACTTACTGATCCACCTTTCACAGTCAAATCTCTTCCTACTGTATATATTTTTTTATCTAATCTAATATCTACAGAAGTATTTTCTGCAATAATTTGAATTTCGTCTAAAGATTCAATATCAAGATCTAATTCAATTTTGTTAAGGTTTAGATTGTTAGATATTATCAGGCCCTGTTGCTCGAAATTTTTATAAGAAATATATTCAACCAGTAAATTGTATTCACCTTTTTTCAAAGGAATACTAAATTCACCTTTGTTATTAGTTAAACCACCAGTAACCACAATATTGTCAGAACTTAAAACAGTTACTGTAGCATACTCTAGCCTTTCTTTAGTTTCAGACTCTAAAATTATTCCTGTAAGTGTGAATTCTTGAGAATTTCCTTGAGAGAGAATTTCGTTAACTGTTAATAGACTCAGCAATAATATGAGAGTAAATTTTTTCATTGTTTTTTTTTACAAACATATATACTTAGAATACTTTTATCTGTTAAAAGAATGTTATTTTTTTTTAAAAAAAGCTACTAAATTTTGAATAGGTCTACCTATTACGGCACTTTTTTCAGCTTCAATAATTGGTCTTTCAATTAGTTTCGGATTAGAAGATAAGATATGGATTAATTCTACTTCTGATATTTCTTTATTTTTATAATTGTCTTTCCATATAGATTCATTTTTCCGTACTAATTCTATTGGTCTTATTCCAAGTTTTTTAAGTAATGAACATAGCTTCTCTTCACTTAAATTATGATTTAGATAATCAATTACGTTAAAATTGATATTTTTGTCTTTCAGATACTCCATTGCTTCTCTTGATTTTTTACACCTAGAGTTGTGATAAATATTAATCATATTATAATTCGTTTGAGTTTTTAGATTGTCCAGACATCATTAAAAAGGATTTTAAAAATGGTTTAAGTTCTCCATCAAGAACAGAATCTACATTTCCTGTCTCGAGTCCTGTTCTCACATCTTTAATTAATTTATATGGATGCAATACATAGTTTCTAATTTGACTACCCCATTCAATTTTCATTTTACCAGCTTCTATATCGGACCTCTCAGCTTGTTGTTTCTTGATTTCTATTTCATACAATTGTGACTTTAGCATTTGCATAGCTCTTGATCTGTTATCGTGCTGCGACCTAGTTTCTGAACAAGAAATTTGAATACCGCTAGGCTTATGTGTAAGTTGAACTTTTGTTTCGACTTTATTAACATTTTGCCCTCCAGCACCACTTGATCTTGCTGTTGTAATTTCAACATCAGCTGGGTTGATTTCGATTTCGATAGAATCATCTACTAAAGGGTATACATATACAGAAGCAAAACTAGTATGTCTTTTTGCATTACTATCAAAAGGAGATATACGAACTAGTCTATGAACTCCATTTTCACCCTTAAGCCATCCGAAAGAAAAATCACCTTCAATTTGTAAGGTCACCGTTTTTATACCAGCAACATCTCCATCCTGTAAGTTTAATTCAGTAAGTTTAAAATTATTTTTTTGACAGTACATGATATACATTCTCATAAGCATTTGAGCCCAATCACAGCTTTCAGTCCCACCAGCACCAGCAGTAATTTGAAGAACAGCACTCATGCTATCACTTTTTTCAGAAAGCATATTTTTAAATTCTAAATCCTCTAAAAAACTTATGGATTCTTGATAACTATCAATGATTTCTTTATCGCTTGCTTCTCCAAGTTTAAAGAATTCTAACAATACCTCTAAATCATTAATTTGCTCTTCAAGATTAGAAAAATCTTTAACCCATCTTTTATTAAATCTTAATTCTTTTAATAAAATTTCTGCAGCTTTTGAATCTTTCCAAAAGTTAGGGTCAAATGTTTTCTCTTCTTCATTTTGTATTTTTATTTTTTTGGCATCTAAGTCAAAGATACCTCCTTAACGCACCAAGGCGATCTTGAAGATTTCTAAATTGATCTGTTGTAATCATTGTCAAAATATTTACAGCTAAACTACTATTATATAATTTCTCAAAAAAATTATTTATTTTTCTTTTGTTATTTTTTTACAAATAATTATTCATTAGTTTTATGATAAATATTTACCCTTATGAAAAATTCACTGCAATTATTAACCTTTTTTTTATTTTCTATTAGTTTTTCTCAATCAGTTTTAGATAAAGATTTAGAGAAATATGAAGGTTTTTTTAATTTTTACTATGACAATTCAACCGATAAAATTTACTTAGAGGTTGAGAAATTAAACACAGACTTTTTATACATAAACTCTTTAGCTACAGGAATTGGTTCAAATGATATTGGGTTAGATAGGGGGCAGCTTGGAAACGAAAGATTAGTTAGTTTTCAAAAAGCTGGTAATAAGTTATTGTTAATTCAACCAAATTTATCCTTTAGAGCAAATACAAGTAATAATGCGGAAGAAAAAAGTATTGAGCAAGCATTTGCTAAATCTGTGATCTATGGATTTAAAATATTAGAAACTAATAATAACAAATACTTAATTGATTTTACTTCATTTTTAATGCAGGATAAGCATGGTGTAGCGGATAGGTTAAAATCTGCTAAACAAGGAGTTTATAAAATTGATTTAACAAAAAGTGCATTACAACTAGATAGATCAAAATCTTTCCCTAAGAATTCAGAATTTGAAGCACTATTAACTTTTTCAGGTAAACCTACAGGTAGATTAATCACTAGTGGAGTTTCCCCTGACCCTTCATTAGTTAGTGTAGTTCAACACCATTCATTTATAGAACTTCCAGATAATAATTACATCCCTAGGGTTTTTGATCCGAGAAGTGGTGCATTAGCTATTTCTTTTATGGACTACGCTACACCTGTCCAGGAAGAAATAAATAAAAAATACATAACAAGACACCGATTAGAGAAAATAGACCCTACGCTTGAGATTAGTGAAGCTAAAGAGCCTATAATTTATTATTTAGACCCTGGGACTCCTGAACCAGTTAGATCTGCTTTAATTGAAGGCGCTTCTTGGTGGAATCAAGCATATGAAGCTATAGGTTATAAAGATGCTTTTCAAGTAAAAATATTACCTGAAGATGCTGACCCTATGGATTGTAGATATAATGTTATACAATGGGTCCACAGATCTACAAGAGGGTGGAGCTATGGCTCTAGTGTAGTTGACCCTAGAACAGGTGAAATAATTAAGGGTCACGTAAGTTTAGGTAGTTTAAGAATAAGACAAGATTTTTTAATTGCTCAAGCTTTATTGTCTAAACCATTTGTTGAAGACGATAATTATGAACCTATGTTAAATATGGCAATAGCCAGAATTAGACAACTTAGTGCGCATGAGGTTGGTCACACAATTGGATTTGCTCATAATTTTGCTGCTAGTACAAATGAACGTTCATCAGTAATGGATTACCCGCACCCGTTAATTAAATTAACTGATGAGGAAATTGATTTAAGTGATGCGTATGCAGTTGGAATAGGAGCATGGGATAAAGTATCAGTTGCTTACAGTTATTCAGAATTTAACTCAGAAGATGAAAAATATTTATTGAATAATATTTTGGATAATGCTTATGATAATGGTCTAAGATTTATTACTGATTACGATGCTAGAGCTAATAGTGGGGCTCATGTGAATGCGCATTTATGGGATAATGACGGTAATGTTTCAGATGGATTAGATAAAATAATGTTAATCAGAGATAAAGCTATTAATAACTTTTCTAAATACAACATTAGATCTTTTGAGACTTATAGCAAATTGGAAGATGTTTTTGTTCCTCTTTACTTTTTACATAGGTACCAGACTGAAGCAGCATCAAAACTTATTGGAGGACTCGATTATAATTACGCTACAAGGGATGATAACCAGACTATAGTAAAAGACGTTTCATTTAAAGAGCAAAACAATGCTCTTCTATCAGTGTTAAGTACATTGGATGCTAAAAATTTAGCCATACCAAAATCAAAATTAGAGCTATTTCCGCCAAGAGCTTATAGTTTTCCAAGAACTAGAGAATCTTTTAAAAGTATGACAGGAGTTAGCTTTGATCCTTTAAGCGCGGTATCAACTGCTAGTGAAATGACCCTTTCTTTGTTGTTAAACCCTGAGAGGATGAATAGATTAGTTATTCAGAGCAGTCTATCTAATTCTGGATTACAAAATATGAACTTAAATTATTTACTAAAAACTCTAACAAACAACACCTTTAAATTGGAGAATGGATCCGGTCCAGAAATTAACGACAGCTATTTGTTTGAGGTACAACAGGTGATAAATAATAATTATTTAAAGTTTTTATTAAATTTAGCTTCAAACAAGAAATCTTTCTTTCAGGTAAAAGCAGAGTCTAGAAAAGCATTGGGTGATATTATTCAATTATTAGGTTCTAAGAAACATAAAAACAAGTATAGTGGAGAGTATTTAAATATTATTAGAAAATTTAATTCTAAGCCAGAATTATTTGAATTAGCTGATAGTCCTAAAATACCAGATGGATCGCCTATTGGATCTACTTTATGTAACCTAATTAATTAAATATATGATAGTTGATTTAAGAAGTGATACTGTAACTGTCCCTACTAAAAAAATGCTTGAATCTATGATGGATTCAAAAGTTGGTGATGATGTTTATGGTGAAGACCCTACAGTAAATCTTTTACAAACTAAGGTTGCTTCAATGTTCGGAAAAGATGTGGGGATGTTTTTCCCTTCAGGTACAATGGCTAATCAAACTGCTATAAAACTACATACAAATCCAGGTGAACAAATAATATGTGATAAGTACTCTCATATTTATAATTATGAAGGTGGAGGAGCGTCTTTTAATAGTGGTGTTTCATTTAATTTAATTGATGGAGACAGAGGTATGTTTAACAGCAAGCAAGCTGCTGATTCAATAAATCCAAAAGATTTCTATCATAGTCCTTTGTCTAGTCTAATAGCAGTTGAAAACACTACAAATAAAGGTGGTGGTGCATGTTGGGATATTAATGAACTCAAAAAAATTCAAAAGGTTGCTAAACTAAATAAATTAGGAATGCACTTAGATGGAGCTAGAATATGGAATGCTATGGTTTGTAAAGAAGATAACCCTTTAGATATAGGTGGGGTTTTTGATACAATATCTGTATGTTTAAGTAAAGGTTTAGGTTGCCCAATTGGATCTGTTTTAATTGGTGATAATGAAATAATGAGTAATGCTTTAAGAATCAGAAAAATTCTAGGTGGTGGAATGAGGCAAGCTGGCTATTTAGCTAGTGCTGGTATTTTTGCTTTAGATAATAATATAAATAGGTTATCTGAAGATCATCTAAGAGCTCATGAAATTGGGGAGGTTTTAGGGAAATCAAAATATGTAAAATCTGTAGAAAAAATTGAAACTAACATTGTGATCTTTGAATTAAATAAAGAAATTAATGAACTGTCATTTATAGATAAGCTAAATAGCTTAAATATTAAGTTAATATCGATGGGTAGTAATAAATTAAGATTAGTTACACATATAAACTATACAAATATCCATCACGAATATTTCTTGTCATCAATTAAATCTTTATAATTTTAAATTCTTAAATTTTGCTTTTCAGAGCTTAGAAAACTATAACGATTTGGTGTCTGGTTTTTTAGAATTAAAGAAGATACCATCGTGATTTAAAAAAAAACTCTTATTTTTGTAAACTTTGGTTAGTATTTTAAAATTATATAACTTGACTAGTTAATAATATAAATGAAAAAACATAAATCAGTTTTTAATAATATATTACAATTAATAGGAGATACCCCCCTTGTTAAGCTAAACAATATTACTTCAGGTTTTAAGGGTGATTTTTTAGTAAAATTAGAGTCATTTAACCCAGGCCATTCTTCTAAAGATAGAATTGCACTATTTATTATCGAAGAAGCTGAAAGAAAAGGTATTTTAAAACCAGGAGATACTATAATTGAAACTACATCCGGTAATACAGGTTTTAGTATTGCCATGATAAGCATCATCAAAGGTTATGATTGTGTTTTAGCAGTGAGTTCAAAATCTTCTGCTGATAAAATCGACATGCTGAAAACTATGGGAGCTAAGGTATATGTTTGCCCTGCTAACGTTAGTGCAGATGACCCTAGATCCTATTATGAAGTCGCAAAGAGATTAAATGAAGAAATTAAAGGTTCTGTTTATATTAACCAATACTTCAATGGGTTAAATATTGACGCGCACTATAAAACTACTGGTCCAGAAATCTGGACTCAAACAAAAGGAAAAATAACCCACTTAGTTGCATGTAGTGGTACTGGTGGAACTATTTCAGGAGTTTCTAAGTTTTTAAAAGAGAAAAACCCAAATATTAAAATTCTTGGAGTGGATGCGTATGGTTCTGTTTTGAAAAAATATCATGAAACTAAAGAATTTGATGAAAAAGAAATTTACCCATATATGATTGAAGGTTTAGGTAAAAATCTTATTCCATCTGCAACAAACTTCGATCTTATTGATGAATTTATAAAGGTGAAAGATGAGGATAGCGCACATACTGCTAGAGAACTAGCTAAAACTGAAGGAATGTTTGTCGGTTATACAAGTGGAGCTGCTCTACAAGCAGTTAAGCAGTTGAATGCAAGAAATGAATTTAAATCTAATGATTTGGTAGTTATAATTTTTCCTGATCATGGATCTAGGTATTTGAGTAAGATTTATAGTGATAAATGGATGGAAACCCAAGGATTTTTTGATAGTGAGCATGAAAAGACCATTGAAGAAATACAGTATATAAAATAATATAATTGATTGATGAGAGATTTATTTGACAGAATGTATAAAGACAAAGGTCCATTAGGGAAATGGGCATCTATAGCTGAAGGGTATTTTGCGTTCCCAAAATTAGAAGGGCCAATTTCTAATAGGATGAAATTCCAAGGTAAAGAAGTCATTACTTGGAGTGTTAACGACTATTTAGGTTTAGCTAATCATCCTGAGGTTCGTAAAGTAGATGCTGAAGCCGCATTGGAATATGGATCTGCTTACCCTATGGGTGCTAGACTAATGTCTGGTCATACTGATTTACATGATAAACTACAAATTGAATTAGCCAAATTTGTGGATAAAGAATCTGCATATCTGTTAAATTTCGGATACCAGGGAATTATGTCTACAATTGATTCACTTGTTTCTAAAAACGATGTAATTGTATACGATGTTGATTCGCACGCATGTATTGTTGATGGAGTGAGACTTCATATTGGAAAAAGGTTTACTTATAAGCATAATGACATTGAAAGTCTTGAAAAGAATCTTGGAAGAGCTACTAAAATGGCTGAAGTTACAGGAGGTGGTATTTTAGTTATTTCAGAAGGAGTTTTCGGAATGAGGGGTGAGCAAGGAAAATTAAAAGAAATTACAGACTTAAAAGCTAAATTCAACTTTAGGTTATTAGTTGATGATGCTCATGGATTTGGAACTTTAGGTAAAACAGGAGCAGGTGCTGGAGAAGAGCAAGGTGTTCAAGATAAAATTGATGTTTATTTTGCGACTTTTGCTAAATCCTTAGCAAGTACAGGTGCTTTTATAGCTGCAGACAAAGAAATAATTGATTTTTTGAAATATAATTTAAGATCGCAAGTATTTGCAAAATCTTTGCAAATGCAACTTGTTGTAGGTGCTTTAAAAAGATTAGAATTAATTAAAACAAAACCAGAGATCAAACAAAAATTATGGGCTAATGTTGTAGAGCTACAATCAGGCTTAAAAGAAAGAGGTTTTGATCTTGGTGCTACTCAAAGTTGCGTAACACCTGTTTACTTAAACGGTACAGTTCCTGAGGCATTTGCTTTAGTGAAAGACCTTAGAGAAAACTATGGTATATTTTGCTCTACAGTTATTTATCCGGTAATACCAAAAGGCTTAATATTGTTAAGGTTAATTCCTACAGCCACACATAACTCCAAAGATATTCAAGTTACACTTGATGCTTTTTCAGCTATTAGAAAAAGGTTAACTTCTGGGGTTTATAAAGAGCTTTCCAAGGATCTACCAATTATGGATTAGATAAATCTTTTTTAAATGTACATCTAGTTTTATAGGTAATAGGATTAAAGTTTTTCCATAGATTATTTATTGCTGTATTATCTTTAAGCTCAGGAGTTCTTATACATTCCTTAATACCTTTATTTTTTAGAGTTTCCAAAAGTGAATCGAAAAGTACTGCTGTAACTCCTTTATTTTGATAGTCTGGATGTACGCCTATCAGAAATAGAGTTACATTTTTTGGGAAGGTCTTGGCGTATAATAAATGTAGAAACCCCAATGGATATATTTTACCATTTGATTTTTGTAAAGATTCTGCGAAAGAAGGCATAATTATAGCAAACCCAATGAGTTTATCATCACTGTCCAATGTGAATTTTATAAATTCAGGATTTATAAATGAAAGAAATTTTTCTTTCATATATTTAATTTGCCTTGCGTTTATCGGAATAAATGTAGATAATTTTGAATAAGAGGTGTTAAATAGATCAAACATCTCATCTGCATAGCTTAAAACTTTTTTTGTAGAACTAAAACTTACTGATTTAAGTAAAAATCTTTTTTTTACAATTTTAGCCATCCTAGAATAATAGTCGGTATCAATATTATTAAAATCAAATTTGTTTTCTAAATATTCTTTTTCGATTTGAAAATTTAATTTCTCGAAATGATCTTTATAGTAGGGGTAATTATACCATGTAATCATAGTGCTAATTTCATTATACCCACTTGTAAGTACTCCGACTTTATCTAAATTAGAAAATCCTATCGGGCCTTCAATAAAGCTTAATTGTTTGCTTACCCCAATCTTATCAACTTCATTGATTAGAGCTTCAGTAACACTTATGTCATCGATAGTGTCGAACCAACCAAATCTAATTTTTTTTATTCCCTGAGTATTTACCTCATACCAATTAATAATAGCTGCGATTCTTCCAACTACTTCACCATCTTGAATTGCAAAAAACAAACTAACATCACAGTCCTCGAGATTTGGATTAACCCCTTTAGTAAAACTATTAATTTCTTCTTTAATAATAGGAGGTACCCAGTACTTAGAGTCTTTATATAGTTTGAACGGAAACTTAACAAATTGGAGTAATTGATCACTGTTGCTAACTTTTATTATTTTCATCTTTCTACAGCTTTATCTTTATGAAAATCAAACCTATAACTTAAACCTAAATTTAATCTCGAAACCTTTGGAGTGTTTTTGTTATTTGTAGTTAAAGAACCATCAATTTGAAGATCTTTGTTAAAAAGGTATGCAGTTCCAATACTAAATAAATTATCTGCATAAAAATCACTTTTTATTCCTTGGGTTTCTGCAAAAATTACCCAATTCATATTCAAGGCTTTGGTTAGAGTAATAATATATTCAAAGTCAGTTTGGTTACTTCCTAATCTGTCTAAGATTAAATTTGTAATAAGCACAGTATTGTTTTTAAAATTGTTTTGAGTAGTAATCAAAAAAAATGGACTTACTCCTTTAATTCCATTAGTTGTATAAGGATTACCTTCTGTATCAATGTTTACACCAGCCATTGTAGCTACAGCAGGTATTAGAGACCTCCATTTAAACTTTTGATTAGCTCTGTAACTATACACATTTGGAATGTCTTCATAATCTTTGTGAGGATCGTAAATTAAGTATTTCATTGCAATTTTAAATTCTTTAAAATTCTTTCTGTTAATTTCTTGGGTTGGATTATATCTATAATCATAAAAAATATCATTTTGATAGGTGCCGTATGTTAAAAACTCTAATTCCTCTTTAAAAAAACCATATCTAATGGAAAAATCTAATCCATAACCAATAAACTCGCTATTTAATAAATCATGCTTTTCTTTTAAGAAAGTCATACCTGTTTCTATTTGGAGAACATTCACGCCGACTGAAAATGCACTGAATGATTCACCTGGTTTGTTAGAGTTAATTACTTCAGTATATTGCCCGAGCATTATATAAGGAAATAAAAATAGTCCTATCGTGCATAGAGTGTTTTTCATTATGATTCAATTTATTCAAATATATAATTTTTATTATTTTATTAACTTTATTAATCTACAATAATTGTATTTTTGACTTATTATATTCTATTACTATGAGCTATATTTTTAATTTTTTGTTATGGTCTTATTTGATATATTTTATCTTAAGATTTTTGATTAGGTTATTATCTCCACTTTTATTCAGACACTTGTCAAATAAAATGAAAGATAATATGAACAACACAAGAAATAGATCTGAAAACAAAAAAAGCGAAGGTGAAGTTACTATTGATAAAATGCCAAAAAAAACAAAATCCTCAAAAAACAATATTGGTGATTATGTAGATTATGAAGAAGTTGAATAATTTAATCACATTTTTAAAAGCTAACACACATCATTTGTTTGTGTTTATTTTATTTATTGTTATATCTGTTTCTTATTTTTATCCTATACTAGAAGGGGATAAAATATATCAAAGTGATATTGTTCAATACACTGGAATGGCTAAGGAGCAGATCGATTTCAGGGACTCTACTAAAACTGAAACTTACTGGACTGATAGTGCTTTTTCAGGTATGCCAACTTTTTTACTCGGGGCTAAATATCCACACAATTATATAAAAAAAATTGATCTATTTCTTAGGTTTTTACCAAGGCCAGCGGATTACTTATTATTATACCTTTTAAGTTTTTACGTTTTTTTATTAGTATTAAAAATAGATTATAGATTAGCATTTTTAGGATCTGTATTTTTTGCCTTTTCAACCTATTTAATAATAATTATTGGCGCTGGACACAACTCTAAATCTCATGCCATTGCTTACATGCCATTAGTATTAGCAGGTATTATTCTTGTTTTTAATAGCAACTACTACAAAGGTTTCTTTTTAACTACACTTGCTTTAGGGCTTGAGATTTGTGCCAATCACTTTCAAATGACCTATTATTTAATGTTTATCGTTATATCAATTGGAATCTATTTCCTTATTGATTCTATAAATAAAAATACTTTAAAGAAATATTTTAAATCTCTAGCGTTATTATTCTTTGCTCTATTTTTAGCTATTGGGTTTAATGCTAGTACACTTATGAGTACCTATGAGTACTCTAAACAAAGTACTAGAGGAGCTAATGAAATCACTATCACGCCTGATGGAGACCAAAGAGAATCGAATGGTTTAAATTACGACTACATCACAGAGTATAGTTACGGAGTTTTTGAAAGTTTAAATTTATTAATCCCAAGAATAATAGGGGGTGGGAGTGCAGAAAAACTTGGTACTGACTCAGAGTCTTACAAGTATTTTAAATCTATTGGTGCAAGTACTATTCAAGCTAGGGATGCTACCGAGTATAGCCCTACTTATTGGGGAAGTCAACCTATAGTTGAAGCTCCTGCATATATTGGTATAGTTGTATTCTTTTTATTTATTCTCTCTTTATTTTTAGTATCCAATAAAAATAAATATTGGTTACTTGGCTGTATTATAATCTCCTTAGTATTATCCTATGGTAAGAACATGTCATTTATTACGGACTTGTTTATAAATTATTTCCCTTTTTATAATAAATTTAGAGCTGTCAGTTCAATTCAGGTAATTCTAGAACTTTGTATTCCTGTTTTAGCTATATATTCATTACATACTATCATAAGACAAAACAAACCAAAAAAGGAAGTAACTGCAGCTTTAAACAAGACTCTAGGAATTTTCATGCTTTTATTGACGGTTTTATACTTCTCGATTGATTTATTAGACTTTAAAGGTGTAAGTGACTCAATGTACTTAGATGCCTACGGACCTGGTTATTTAGACGCTCTAAGATTAGACAGAATTGATTTATTTGAATCAGACTTAATTAGAACCTTTATCTATGTAATTCTTGCTTTTTTATTACTAAGTATTTATAAGGGCAAAGTAATCTCCTCAAACGTACTAATCCTTTCATTATTAATCTTAGTATCGTTTGACCTTATATCTTTTAATAACAACTATGTTAATTCAGATAATTTTGTTAAAGCAAACAAGGTTGAAGTTCCTTATGTTGCTAATGAAGCAGATATATCAATTTTGAGTGATACAACTAAATTTAGAGTACTAGATTTAACAATTAATTCAACAAAAGCATCCTATTTTCATAATTCTGTGTTAGGCTATCATGCAGCCAAACTCTCTAATTATGACGCTTTATTGAAGTTTTATATATCAAAAAATCACATGCCTGTTTTAAATATGCTTAATGTGAAATATTTCATAAGTAAAAACGATAATAATCAGCCAGAAGCTTTTATAAATGAAAATGCTCAAGGAAACGCCTGGTTTATAGAAGACCTATATTATTTAAAAAATCAAAACCAAGCTATATTAGCTTTAGATACTTTGAATTTAAAAAACAGCGCTGTGTCCACTAAATTAAAATCTGAAAATTTCAATGTTTCAGCTAGCGCTAAATTAGATTTAATTAATTTTAAATCTAATTATTTAAAATACTCTAGCAAAAACAATGAAAATGGATATGCTGTTTTCTCAGAGATTTTTTATCCCAAAGATTGGAAAGTTTTTGTTAATGGAAAAGAGACTAGTTTTGACAATGTTAACGTAGCGCTAAGAGGTTTATATTTAAATAAGGGAAATAACATAATAGAATGTTTTTTCAGTCCCGATGTTGTAAAAAAGTCATCTTATTTGAGTTTAGCTAGTTCTTTATTAGCATTTTTCTTATTTGGCTTTTATATATTTAAGTATATTAAAATAAAACAACTAGATTAAATTGAAAAAAAAAGTCTTAATAATTACTTACTATTGGCCACCATTTTCTAGCCCAGGCGTGCAGAGATGGCTTAAGTTCGTTAAGTATTTTGACCAATTTAATATTAAGCCATATGTATATACTCCTGACATATCGAATATTCATCAAGTAGATGAATCTTTGACTTCAGACATACCAGAATCTGCTGTTATAATTAAGAGACCTATTTTTCTATTTGATTCTCTATTAAAGTTATTCTCATCAAACTACTACAATAAATACAATAGAGGGCTTATTCCTTCGAAGAAAAACCTTACTTTAATAGATAAGATATTGCTTTATGTAAGAGGTAATTTCTTCATTCCAGATCCAAAAATATTTTGGACAAATAGATCTCTAAATTTCATTAAAGAGTATATGGCTCTAAATGATATTGATACGATTATAACTACTGGACCACCACATAGTATGCATTTACTCGGTCAGAAAATAAAAAACTCTACAAACGTTAAATGGATTGCAGATTTTAGAGATCCTTGGACTAATATTTGGTATCACAAAAAGTTTTATTTTTCAAAATCTACTTTAGCAAAACATAAACTATTAGAACTTGGAGTTCTTAACGATGCTGACCATGTAGTTGTCACTTCAAACACTTTGAATGAAGAATATAGTAACCTTACTAAAACTAGTATTTCTACCATTACAAATGGGTTTGATTATTCTAATGATAATGAAGTAGTATTAGATAAAAAATTCACAATCTCTCACATTGGCTCTATTTTATCCGACAGAAACCCTGAAATGTTATGGAGAGTTTTAAGTAAGGTTCTAAAAGAAGTCAAAGGTTTAAAAGATTCATTTAGTTTAAATTTAATTGGTAACGTTAGTGATGAAGTTAGACATTCTGTTAAAGAATTCTCTTTAGATAACTATGTTAAATATATTGGACATATCCCTTATAGTGACACTAATAAATATCTAAAAAAATCACAAATTCTTTTATTGATTCAAACAAACCATAATGAATCAAATTCAATAATTCCTGCAAAACTATTTGAGTACTTAAACTCTAACAGGCCTATTATATCTATTTCAAACAACAAAGATGTGAAGAGTATTATTGAAGAAACAGAAGTTGGTTATAATTTTAATTATAATGAAGAAGTTGAGTTATTTAATTGTTTATCATCGAGTTACAGTAAGTTTATTGATAATACACTGAAAATTTCTCCAAATAATATTAATAAATATAGTAGATTTGAATTAACGAGATCTATCTCAGATATTATTTCAAAATTATAATGGGTGTAGTAATTAGACAGTCAATAAAAAATACAATCTCTACTTATATTGGATTTGTTTTAGGTGCATTTAATGTTCTTTTTTTGTACACCTATTTTTTATCAGATGAGTACCATGGTCTTTTAGCCTTTATTATCTCTACAGCAACCATTATGCTTCCGCTTATCTCACTAGGTACTCACAATGCCATAATTAAGTTTTACTCTATCTACGATAGTGCAAATGAAAAGGATTATTTTTTAAGCACAATGTTAGTCATCCCTTTAATCAGTGTAGTTATCCTTTTAATTGTAGGGTTAACATCTATGGATTTTATAAAAATTATTCTTCCGAAAAACGAATATATCACAAGTGTGAATGTTTGGGTAATAATTGTTACAGCATTTAGTTTTGCTTATTTTGAGGTCTTTTACTCTCTTGTTAAAATCAAATTGAACTCTGTATTTGGAAATTTTCTAAAAGAAATTTTTCATAGAGTCTTAATCTTCTGCTTGTTGTTTTTAATTCATTACGGGTTTTTAAATGAACAACAATTTATTTTAAGTGTTTTATGTGTCTATGTAGTGAGAACACTAATCATGATAATTTATGCTATTACTTATAATCCCTTTCATTTTAAGTGGAAAAAGCCAAAGAATCTAAATCAAATAATTAGATATTTATTAGTAATTTGCCTTGCGGGGGCTGTTGCAAATATTGTTTTAGAAATCGATAAATTTATGATCGCACAGTATTTAGATATTTCTAAAGTTGCGTATTATGCCGTTGCAATTTACATTTGTTCATTAATTACGGTACCTAGAAGATCTTTGTTCCAAATTGCTAATCCACTAAGCTCGAAGCTTTTAAATGATAAAAATTATGTAGACTTAGGTATTTTGTATCAAAAATCTAGTTTAAATTTATTAATTGTATGTGGGCTGGTTTTCTTATTAATTGCATTCAGCCTTAGTGATTTCTATTCATTTATTCCAGATAGCTATGGGGAAGGCTATTATGTTGTGCTGATTATTTCTTTTACAAAGTTATATAATGCATTTTTAGGTAATATAGATGGTATTATCTTCAACAGTAAATATTACAATGTTATAGTGTTTACTGGTGTCTTGCTGATTTTTGTAACAATTTACCTAAACTACGTTCTTATTCCTTTATACGGAATTGAAGGAGCTGCTATATCTTCTTTAATATCAGTTTGTTTATATAACACAATAAAAGTTTACTACGTGCACATAAAATTCAAATTACAGCCTTTATCAGTAAACACTTTTAAAGTAATTTCACTTATTTTGTTTGGATTCTTACTGTCATTGATTTTTAGCCTTAATTTTCCTCCATTCATAAACATCATATTAAAGTCCTCTATTGTTTCTGTTGTATATATATCTATTGTTGTATTCTTTAAATTTTCGGTTGATATAAATAACCTTATTGATAAGCTTTTAGGGAAATAAAAAAACCTTGCAAACTTTTAGGAAAGATTTTGCAAGGTTTTTGACTAACTATCTAATAAATTAAACTAACTTCTATACATTAATCAAAGAACGTGCCAAAGTTTATTATTATACATATTCTTTTAAATATTTAGCAGTTAATGATTTTTTGTTTTTAGATAATTCTTCTGGATTACCTTGTGCGATTATATATCCTCCATATTCACCACCAACAGGCCCTAAGTCAATTATGTAATCAGAGCATTTAATTAACTCCAAATTATGTTCAACAATTATTATCGTGTTACCAAGATTAACTAATGAATTAAATGATTTTAACAACTTATTTATATCATCGGTATGTAAACCGGTAGTTGGTTCATCAAATATGAATACACCTTTTTTGTTTTGATTAGCTTTGCCTAAAAATGAAGCTAGTTTTATTCTCTGAGCTTCTCCACCAGAAAGAGTAGATGAGCTTTGACCTAATTTTACATAGCCTAAACCAACATCTTTTAATGAAAAAAGTTTTTTATGTATCCTATGCTCCTGAGATTTTTCAAAAAATTCCAAAGATTCATTTATAGTCATATTTAAAATATCAAATATATTTTTATCTGAATATTTAACATCTAATATTTCTCTTTTGAATCTACTCCCTTTACATTCGTCACAAACTAGATGTACATCAGCCATAAACTGCATTTCAATCGTTATTTCACCATCACCTTTACATTTATCACACCTTCCTCCGTCTACGTTAAAAGAAAAATGTTTTGCTTTATATCCTCTCTGCTTACTTAATTGATGATTAGAGAAGAGGGTTCTTATGTCATCATAAGCTTTTATGTAGGTGACAGGGTTCGACCTAGATGATCTTCCTATAGGGTTTTGATTTACAAACTCAACAAAATCCACCTCATTTATATCGCCATCAATCTTTGTAAAATCTCCGGGTTTATTTTCATAAATCCCTAACTCGTTCTGCAGAGCAGGATATAGAATATTTTTTACTAATGAACTTTTACCACAACCTGAAACACCTGTTATTGATGTTATAATACCAAGAGGTATACTAACATTAATGTTTTTTAAATTATTTTCTCTAGCTCCTGTGATGATGATACTCTTATTGCTGTTTCTTCTTTTTGTTGGAACAGTTATTTCTAAACTCTTATTTAAATATTTTGCAGTAATTGACTCTTTTTTAAGAAATTGTTTATAATCACCTTGTGCTATTAAATCACCTCCTTCTGAACCAGCTTTAGGGCCAATATCAATTATATGATCTGCTTGTTTCATTATATCATGATCATGTTCTACCACAATCACCGTATTACCTAAATCTCGTAACGACTTTAAAACTTGAATTAACTTTAACGTATCATTAGAATGCAAGCCTATGCTTGGCTCATCTAGAATGTATAATGACCCCACAAGGTTACTCCCTAATGATGTTGCAATATTAATTCTTTGGCTCTCGCCTCCTGATAAGCTTTTTGATTTTCTGTTAAGAGTTAGATAGTCTAAGCCTACATTAGACAAATAACTTAACCTGGAATTTATTTCAATTAGTATTCGTTTTGATATTTCTTTATCGGTTTGATTTAATTTAATTTTTTTAAAGAAAAGGATTAAATCTTTGATTGATAGATTTATTAATTCTGATATAGATCTACTATTTACCTTTACATAATTTGTTTCTTTTCTTAATCTATTTCCTTTGCATGTTGTACATAATGTTTTCCCTCTGTATCTAGATAAAAGAACTCTATTTTGAATCTTATATGATTTTGCTTCAATTTTATTAAAAAACTGATTTATTCCTTTGAAATATTCATTCCCATCAAACAATAAGTTTTGTTGATCATCAGAAAGCTCGTGATAAGGTTTATGGATTGGAAAGTTAAACTTGTGACTTTGGTTAATAAAATCTTTTTTGTATTTACTTAATTTTTGACCTTTCCAAGGAAGAATAGCATCATCATATACAGATAGTTCTTTGTTTTTGATTACAAGGTTTTTATCAATACCTACTATGTCACCATAACCTTCACATTTAGGGCATGCCCCATAGGGGTTATTAAAGCTAAAAAGATTAGTGGAAGGTTCTAAAAACACTTGACCATCTAATTCAAACCTAGTATTAAATTCGTAACATTTATTGCTTTCTAAATCTTCAATTAAACAAACCCCATTACCTTCAAATATTGAAATCTCCACAGCATCTGCAAGTCTATTATAAAATGATTCGTCATTTTTAGTAATCACCCTATCAACAACTAAATAAAATATGTCATTATTCAAATATTTTACATTATCTATTTTGTTAACTTCGTCATTGTACTTTATCCTACTGTAACCTTGATTTTTTAAAAGTTCTAATTTTACTAAAAAATCTTTTTTTTTCTTAAAATATATAGGTGATAATAGTAGTAGTTTTTGATTAAGACTAAGGCTCTTTATAAAGGAAATTATATCTGTAACAGTATCTTTTTTCACTATTTTATTAGAATTTGGAGATCGAGTTTCTCCAATTCTAGCATATAAAAGTTTTAAATAATCATATATTTCAGTGCTAGTTCCAACAGTAGATCTTGGATTCGTTGTATTTACTTTTTGCTCTATAGCAATAGCAGGAGATATTCCTGAAATATAATCAACCTTAGGTTTATCCAATTTACCTAAGAATTGTCTTGCATAGCTAGATAAGCTCTCGACATATTTTCTTTGACCTTCAGCATAAAGAGTGTCAAATGCTAAGGTAGATTTTCCAGAACCTGACAATCCGGTAATAACAGTTAATTTATTTCTGGGTATTTCTACATCAATATTTTTTAAATTATGAAGCTTTGCACCTTTAATGAAAATATTTTTATTACTCTTTTTATTCATGTTTTTTAGTAAACTTAACAAGAAATCAAAGGTAATATATATTAAATTTATCTTAAGTTAAAGGTTACTTTTTTATTGATTTTTTTGGAAATTAAATCAATAAGACTATATTTGAATATAATCAATCAAAATTAAGCCTATAAAACAACATTACTTTTTTAAATTTTAATTTAGATATATCGCAACAACCTTGTTGTGAAAAAATGTAATGTTATGGTTGATAAATATAAACTCTCAGATTCAAAGTTAATTAGTGATTACTTAAATGGGGATGAGTTTTGTCTTGAAATTTTAATTAAAAGACATAAACAAAAATTATACAATTTTATATATTCAAAAATTCTTGATAGAGATTTAACAGAAGATGTTTTTCAAGACACTTTTATTAAAGTAATAAGAACTCTTAAGTTAGGGAATTACAATGAAGAAGGTAAATTTGTTTCTTGGGTCATGAGGATAGCTCATAATTTAGTAATTGATCATTTCAGAAAAAACAAAAGAATTCAAAAGTTTCAAAGTTCTGATAATTTTGACATATTTTCTGTTTTAAAGGATAATTCTCTTGATGCTGAAGATAGTATGATAAAAGATCAAATTAATAATGACGTTAGAGGTTTAATAGATTTATTACCTAATGATCAAAAAGAAGTTTTAGTCTATAGGTTTTACAATGATTTAAGTTTTAAAGAAATCTCTGAGAAAACTGGAGTTAGTATTAACACTTCTCTAGGTAGAATGAGATACGCATTGATTAATCTTAGAAGTATAATTTCGAAAAAAAATATATCACTAACAAAATGACAATAAATTCAACTTTTGCCCGTTATTAATAAAAAAATAATATGCAAAAAAATTACTTTAAACAGAATTTAAAATCTTCAAATTTAAACCCTAAAAAAGAAACTGTTAGTTTCTTATTAGCTTATTCTAAATCATTGAAAATTATAAAGTTGAATTATAAAAATATAGAAATCAATCTTAATTAGATTTAATATATTCTTTAATTATCTTTTTTCTGCCAATTGCACTAGTTATTATATCTTTTTCGAGCTTCCAAGCTCTTGCTGGGGAATATTCTCTTCCATACCAAATAATTTGCAAGTGTAATTTGTTCCATAAGTCTATTGGGAACGCTTTTTTAGCATCTTCTTCAGTCTTTTTTACATTTTTACCTGTAGATATTTTCCACCTATAAAGTAATCTGTGGATATGAGTGTCAACAGGAAAAGCAGGAATGTTAAATGCTTGAGACATAACCACACTAGCTGTTTTATGACCAACAGCGGGTAACTCTTCTAAAAGTTTAAAATCTGCAGGGACTTCACCATTATATTTATTTATTATAATTTGAGATAATCCATGAATCCCCTTACTCTTCATTGGAGATAAACCACAAGGCCTAATAATTTCTTTAATCTGCTCTACAGACATTTTTATCATATCAAATGGGTTATCTGCTTTATTGAATAGGATAGGGGTGATTTTATTTACTCTAACATCAGTACACTGTGCGGAAAGTAGAACAGCGATTAAAAGCGTGTAAGGATCTTTATGTTCTAATGGGATTGGAACCTTAGGATATAGTTTTTCAAGTTCGTCTATTATAAAATTTATTCTTTCCTTTTTGTTCATTTATATTATCTTTACTAAGAATTTCAAATATACTAATTATGGGATTATTACAAGTAGGGGACTCTCTTCCAAATTTCGAATGTTTTGATGATAAAGGGAATGTTGTTAAATCTCAAGATTTAATATCAAAGAAATGTATTATTTTTTTCTACCCAAAAGCTAATACTCCTGGCTGTACAGCTCAAGCATGTAATCTCTCTGAAAATTTCTCTGAATTATCAAAAAATGGATTCTCAATTTATGGCGTGAGTGCAGATAAAGTCAAGTCTCAATCTTCATTTTCAAATAAATTTGGTGGATTTCCTTACCCCTTATTAGCAGATATCAATAAAGAACTTATCAATTCTTTTGGGGTTTGGGGTTTGAAAAAATACATGGGTAGAGAGTATGAAGGTATTTTAAGAACTACATTTGTTACAGATAAAGAAGGGATAATCACTAATGTAATTGAGAAGGTAAAAACAAAAGACCACACTAGTCAGATACTTGGTTTGTAATACGGTTATTTGTAACCAAATAACTTTTGTTCTTTAATTAATTTGCTTACACCTTTTGGTAACATTTCCTCCCACTTTGGATCGCCGCTATTTATCAATTCAAGAACCTTTCTAGAAAATATTTTCAAATTTTCAACATTATAGTCTTCCACATCTTGAACTTTACCATTATATTTAAAAAACTTGTATAATTCCTTCATTCTAGGGTGAACCTTTAGGTTGTCACTGTTAATTATTTGACCTTCTTCATTTAACATTGGGTAGGCAAATACTTTAACATTTTTGAAAAACAATTTACCAAAGGCTTCTAATATACCACCACTAAGATGTGTGTAGTATTTAGGGTCAAAAATTTCTATTAAATTATTTATACCCATTGTTAAACCAATTTTTTTCTTCGTATACAAAGAAAAATACTCAACAAGTTTATAATATTCTTTAAAATCTGATATCAATACTGTTTGACCTAAAGAACATAAGAGTTTAGCTCTATCTAAAAAATCTTGTTCATCTATTTCTCCATCAGACTTTAAATTAGATAATGTAATCTCGAACACAACTTGTGTTTTTTCTAAGTCTACACCTTTTTGTTTTAAGAATAACTTTATAGAATTCAGATACATTTCTACATTAACTTTAGTTACAGGTCTAAAACTACCTCTTAAAGCTAATATGTTTTTTTTATATAATACTTTTGCAGGTAGAACATTCTTCCCGTCAGGTGAAAACATTACAGCATCTGTCATTCCTCTTTTTACTAGCTGTAAACTAATAAGCCTGTTGTCAACCTCTTTAAAAACTGGTCCAGAAAAATTTATAGTATCAATTTCTAGTTGATCTTTTTCTAAGTTATCATATAGATATTTTAATAGTTTTTTTGGTCTATTATATTTATAAAAGGCACTGTAGATTAAATTTGTACCTAAGATACCTAAGGTTTCTTGCTGTAATCTTGCTACATTTTCTTTGAATCTAATATGAATAATAATTTCATTGTATTCACCGCCAGGCTCTACTTGAAATCTTACACCTACCCAACCATGGCCTTTAAATTTCTTAGCAAAATCAATTGTAGCTACAGTATTGGCATATGAAAAGAATAATTTTTCCGGATACTTGTCTCTCGGTAATCGTTTTTCGATTAAATCACTTTCCCATACAAGCATTTTTCTTAACCTTTGTTCTGTAACATACCTTTTGTCATCTTCTATTCCGTAAATAGCATCACTAAAGTGCTTGTCATATGCTGAAATCGACTTCGCTATTGTGCTAGATGCTCCTCCAGCTCTAAAAAATTGCCTAACAGTTTCTTGGCCAGCTCCAATTTCAGCAAAAGTTCCGTAAATGTTTTCGTTTAGATTAATTTTTAAAGCCTTCTGTTTTGTTGTAGGAACAGTTATTACTTTTGAATCACCATTGTGAATTATATCGATACCCATATCTATATTTTATAACACATAAATTGTATACTACAAATGTATTAAAAATTGATTTGGTCAAAGAAAAATATTCTATTTTTATAATAATAATAATTTATGTTGCAAATCACTTTTTTAGGAACAGGAACATCTCAAGGAATCCCTGTCATAGGTAGTACTCATCCAGTTTGTAAAAGTGATAATGTGAAAGATAAAAGATTAAGATCTTCGATTTTACTTAATTGGAAAATGTTTACATATGTAATTGACTGTGGTCCAGACTTTAGATATCAAATGCTAAGATCTAATTGTGATAAGATTAATGGTGTGTTTTTTACACATGAACATAGTGACCATGTAGCTGGATTAGATGATTTAAGGCCTTTTTATTTTAATCAAGGCGAATTACATGTGTATGCTCATAAAAGAGTTGTAGAGAATTTAAAAAAGCGTTATGACTACATATTTGATAATAAAAACAAATATCCAGGAATCCCTGTTATTAAGCCAATAAACATAAGTAATATTCCTTTCAATGTAAATGGATTAGATATAGTACCAATAAATGTATATCATAATAAGCTACAGGTATTTGGTTTTAGGATTAAAAACTTTGCTTACATAACCGACATGAAAACTATTTCTGTAAAGGAACTAAAAAAGCTCTCAAACTTAGATACTCTAGTTTTAAATTGTTTAAGAATAGAAGAACACCATTCACATTTAAATCTAACTGAAGCAATAGAACTTGTAGAAAAAATAAACCCTAAAGTATGTTACTTTACTCATATTAGCCATCATTTAGGTTTTCATGAAGAAGTTGAAAAAAGATTACCTAAAAATATATTTTTAGCATACGATGAGCTGAGTCTAACGGTTAGTTAGAAGAATCAAGCCAGCTTTTGAAATCATAAAAATTATCAGGTGAAATTGTGTGCCCTGAGTCAAACTCCTTATAGTTATGGTTTATTTTTTCTTTCTTAAGAATCTCTATTGATTTTCTTGCCCAATTTACAGGGATAACAGCGTCTTGAATTCCGTGGGAAATATATAAGTTTAAATTAGAGTAATCTAAGTTATTGGTATTCGTAAATACCATAGCTTCATCTATATAGCCACTGAAACCAATTATTTTTTTAAATCTTTCAGGAAAATTTAATCCAAGTGCATAACTAAGAATAGTTCCTTGACTAAAACCCAGCAGAGAGATATCATTAGATTCAATTGAGTATTTATCAATCAATTCATCTAGAAACTTCATTATTAACTTGATAGAATTTTTTGCTTGATTATGATTATTAAACTTGTTCATATCATTATCAAAATTAATGTTATACCAGGCAAAACCACCGGAAGGCAATGCGTGAGGTGCTCTAATAGAAACAACAGTGTAATTTTCAGGTAGATAATTAGCAAATGAATGTAAGTCAGCTTCATTACTCCCAAACCCATGCAGCAACAGCAGTAAAGGACTTTTAGAGTTTAAAGTTGTTGATTCCTTGATTAAATAATTTATTGATAATTCTTTATTTAGCATTACTTATAGATAGATGGTTCTTGTTTATAATACCATAAACTTTTCCTCTAAGTTTAGTTCCTAAAAAAATAGAATTTTTAGATTTAGAATAAATATTCTTATCAGTAAAAACAAATTCCTTGTTTGGATTAAATAGCGTAAGATTAGCAATCTCACCAATCTCAATTTTCTTTTCTGGTATATTGAAAATGTCTCTTCCAGCAGTTAATAATTTTATACTCATTTTAGTGGAAAATATGGAGTTTAATGCTCCAAATGAACTTTCCAGTCCAATAGTCCCAAACCCTGCATTATCAAACTCTGTTTTCTTTTGTTCGATATTCAGAGGATTATGATCTGAAGTGACCATGTCTATTGTGCCATCCTTTAAGCCCTTTATTAAAGATTCTATATCTTTTTTTGTTCTTAATGGAGGTTGTACTTTGAAATTTGTATTAAAATTTAGCAATTTACTATCCGAAAAAAATAAATTATGAATAGCAACACTGCATGTTACATCTAATTTATTTGCTTTTGCATCTCTGATTAATTCAACAGATCTAGAGGTTGAAATCGTAGGTATATGTAATTTACCACCAGTGTAATCTAGTATTGATAAATCCCTCATTATTTGCACTTCTTCTGCTAAACCAGGATTGCCTTTCAAGCCCAATGAAGTACTTGTAATATTTTCATTCATAACGCCGTTGTTTGATAAAACCTCATCTTCTGGATAAGAAAGAACTATTCCATCAAAAGGGGCGGTGTATTGTAAAGCTAATTTTAATGTGTTTGGATTCTTGATTGATTTTTTGTAATCACCAAAACAAACTGCACCTCCATTTTTCATGTCAAACATTTCTGTAAGTACTGGATTAGACAAAGATCTTGTTAAAGCACCTATAGGAAATATTTCAACTTCATTATTTATGCATTTATGCTTGATATATTCAACTTGAGATCGTGTGTTTATTACAGGATTAGTGTTTGGTTGCAAAGCAACAGCTGTAAATCCAGATTTTGAGGCTGCCTTTAATCCATTTTCAATTGTTTCTCTATCTTCATAACCTGGTTCTCCAAAAGATACGCTAGAGTCAAACCAACCTCTAGATGCGTGGAGGTTAGGTAAATTTATTTCTTTAAAATTTTTAGGATTATTGATGTTGAAATCAATATTAATGATTATTCCATTTTCAATTAATATATCTACTTTATTATTATGGAATTCACTGTTTTTATCTAAAATTGTAACTGATTTTATTAGTGAGTTCATTTACGGTTATATATATTTAAATGAAATATTTTTACAAAAATAACAAAAGCATTTATATTTTATTTGGCTCAGGTCTTTTTTTATTATTTAGCAAAAAAAATAGTAGTCTTTCATGCAGATTAAATTTTTAGAACTAAAAAAATCTTTAATTAGCTTTTGTGAATCTTTGTTTGCAACAGTAATTACACTTTGAAAGTTATTTAACCTATTTAGGTAATCGACATCAAGTATTTGATTATTATATATCTGCTTACCTATTTTATTGGGATTGTTGCATACCCATGAATATCTAATGTTTTGTTCAGATAATTTTTTAGCAAGTAATTTTCCTTTATTTCCAGCTCCCCAAATCACTAACTCTTTTTTGTTATCATAATTTAATTCTAAAAAATATTTTATTTTTAAATCTAAAAAATGATTGTCAGCATAATTTGAATCAACTCTAGAAGTTCTGTTTGAGTAATCTCTCCAAAGATGTAACTTTTTTACTGACGATACTATCTTAATATTATTTTTATAAAATCTAAAAACCAAATCATAATCTTCAGGATATATATTTGAATTAAATGCATCACTATTCATTAAGTCCTCTTTATGAATCATCCAGTTAGGGGATGGTATTACACACTCTTTATAGATGTCTTTGAAATTACTTTTGTTAATCATTAATTTATTTAGCCAATCTTCATAGTTTTTGTAACCTTTCCCTATACCTTTTTTTGAAAAATACTTTACACATGAAGTTGAAACAAACCCCTTTCCTTTTTCTTTTAAGTTTAGGTATAATTCTTCTAACTTTATTGTTATCATTAAATCATCACTGTCCATTCTAGTTATATAATTTCCGACAGACTTATTTAATCCTATTCTTAAGGCTTCTATTATACCATTATTTCCATTGTTTTTGTAAAGTTTAATTCTATCATCTTTTAAAGACATTTTTTTTACAATATCAAAACTATTATCTGTAGAATAATCATCTACAATGATTAACTCCCAGTTTTTAATTGTTTGTTTTAGAATTGAGGTTATACAATCTTCAATGTACTTTGAAGAGTTTTTAAAGGGTGTAATTATACTGATTAAATCATTATTAATCAAAGTAAGAGTTGTTTAATAATATAGTTTTAACATTACGCCCATTCGAAGTATCTGTCCATGTAATTATTGTTTTGACATTATCAATGATATTGATTTTAGGAAAACCTGAAGCCCTTGTGTTAGAAATCTCTTCAATTATAATAAATTTATTATTACCAGTTAAACTGTTAACTTTTTGCACTTTTAAATATGCTTTTTCACCTATATAGTCCATGTAGCTAATTAACGATGAAGTCTCATTAATCATTTCTATATCCACCCTTCCTATTGGGTCATTGGCATTTATTATAATAGGATCATTATATCCGTTTGTGATGTTTTCGGAAAAAGCAATTTTTAGTACACTCTTTCCTTCCTCTTCAGTGTACCAAACTACTGAAGATGAATTTTTGAAAGTTGAAATTGCTGGTCCATTTACTGGACATCCTGAAATTATCCAATTATCATCATTAATAGAAAGTGGAGTTGACCACTTTGCGTTTTTAAAAAACGAATAGTATATATCTCTAGTTTCATTTTGTGATCTATCCCTATAAACTGTTATTGGAATATTATTTTGAGTTATCCCTAAATCTGTTTGACAACAATCACATACCTTGTTGTCAATTAATTTATCTAATAAAATTTCTCCATCTATATTATATGAAGTCGACCTTAAAGTCATTTGTGGACTTAAGCTCTTATCATGTTTTGCTAATTCATTTTGTCTACCGTCTAGGTATGTTGAAAGAAAATTGTTATTATAATTAATTGTTGACACGAAACCATGTTCAGTTTTAGTACTATCATTATGTAGCTTTAAAGGTTTATCCCAATTACCTCCTCCGTCTTTTGAGTTCATAACTTTAATATCATACGAGTAAGTATCGTCTCCACTTTTTTGCAAGTAATGAACAGAAATGCCATTGTTGTTGTTAGAAGTAATTCTCGGAAAATCTGCCCAATTAACAAACCAATCGGTTGAGCTATTTATGAGACTTGGTGTATTCCATTTTAAATTAGCTAAATCTAATGTGGAGAAGTAAAGTTTACTTTCTTCAGTATCAACTTCAGAAGATATAAAGCTTAAATAGGTTTTGCCATTATCAGAAGTATATAGATTAGGTTCAGAAGACTGGATGCTACTGTTAAGCGCAACAGGCTGTAATACAAGATCTTTACTACATCCGGAAATCAAAACAAATAAGCCTAAAAAACAAGCTGTAAAAAAATTATTCATATTTAGCAGATTTTCCGTTAGATAAAGAATTTTTAATAAATACTCTTAGATCTTCATTTGATGATTCCAAATCCTCAGATCTTAAATACATCATATGACCACTCCTGTATCCTTTATACGTAAATCTATCTTTCATTTTGCCACTTGGATCAACATGCCACATAGTATATTTTGCTTGAAAATATGTTGTAGCACCATCATAATATCCAGACTGTACCAAAACTTTTAGATATGGATTTTGTGCCATTGCTTTCCTAAGGTCATCTCGTGTGGTATCATTTCTGTTATCCCAAGGACGAACAGTACCAAATAGGTTATATTTCAAATCTGTTTTAAACCCTAAATCATTTCTTAAATAATGATTAATAGCAGGTGTAAAGGAATGTTCCCAAGAATCAAGTTCTGCATTTGAATCTGGTCTAGATCCAGCTTCAGTTTTGTCCAATCCTAAGTATCTTGAATCTAGTCTTCCTATTGTATAACCACTTTTATCTCTTAATAAATCTTTCCAAAAAAACTGTGTAGGTATATCTAAGTTGTGTTGTAGTATAGACTTTTTACTTAAACCTGAATAATAAGACATTTTTTCTGCGATCATTTGTTTTTCATCATTAGAAATAAAACCTCCTTTTGCTAAAGCTGGAATTAGTGTATTGATTGTAAAATTTTCAGACTCAGGTAATATTTCTAATAAGTCTTTTTCTTGTAATTTTGCATCTAAAGCTTTGTGATACCATGCGGCAGCAGTAAAATACGGTAAGTTTATAGCAGAACTAACTGCTCCGCCTGTACTGTAGACTTTATAATCTGCTGGAGAAACCATAATCACTCCATTTAAATACATCCATTGTCTTTCTTGTAATTCTAAAGCCAGCCCCATAACTCTAGTTCCACCATAACTTTCTCCAATTATGTATTTAGGAGATTCCCAACGATTATTTCTACTAACAAATGTGTTTATCCAACCTGCTAAGTATTTAATATCTGCATTGATTCCGAAAAAAGTGCTTTTATCTGGCATTTCCCCATTTGAATCAGCAATCATTCTAGAATAACCAGTATTTACCGGGTTTACAAAAACTATATCTGCAACGTCTAAAATAGAATATGGATTGTCTTTAACACCATATGGCTGCACAGGAAACCCTTCACTGTCAATTTTTAATATCTTAGGTCCAGTATATGCAATATGCATCCATACAGAAGCAGAGCCTGGTCCTCCATTAAAAGAGATAACTAATGGTCTTTCAGTAGTGTTTTTAACATCTGTTCTTTTATAATAGGTATAATACAAAGATGCAATGACTTTTCCATTGGAGTCCCAAACAGGCTGAGTTCCCGTAGAGGCTAAATAATCAACAGTTGCATTCTTAATCTTTGTAGTATGACTACTAGTAATTAACGTGTCTACAGGTAATTTTAAATCTTGACTATAGACTGTTGAAGAAAAAATAAATGTTAATAAAATAAAATAGAGTTTCATGAATTTAGATTTAGATTACTAAATTTAATGATTTTAAAATGAAAATATCAAAAATAGATTGTTAAAATGATTCGAATACACCTAATCCAAAAAGTGCATAATCATATTTTACAGGATCATTAGAATCTAATAACCTGAGCTGAGAATCTAGCTCAATTAAAGCTTTTGAATCATTTTGTTTTCTATTTAAGAGACCTAATTTTCTTGCAACATTTCCGGAATGTACATCTAGAGGTATTGATAAATAACTTGTTGGTATATTTTTCCATATACCAAAATCAACGCCATTATTATCTTTTCGAACCATCCATCTTAAAAACATATTAATTCTTTTAGCTGATGAGCCTTTATAGGGATCAGCAATGTGTTTTGTTATGCGTTTGTCATGTGGATGTTTAAAGAATTTTTTTTTAAAAATATGTATAGAGTTTTGTGTTGAACCATTTAAAGAGTTCTCTGTAAAAATATATTCTAAACCATTATGCTCATTATATATATGTTTTAAAGCTCTAATAAAGTAAATTAAATCTAATGAATTAAAGGTGCGATGAACAAATGAATTAATAGACTTTAAATCTTTTTCAGTATGGTTTAAAATAAAATCATATGGAGAGTTATCTAAAAAACTCATCATTTTTTTAGCGTTTCTGATAATAACTTTCCTATTTCCCCATGAAATTACTGAAGTTAAAAAACCTGAAATCTCTATATCTTCTTTAATGGTAAATGAATGCGGAATCTGAATAGGATCTGAGGAAATAAACTTAGGGTTATTATATTGTTTATACTTTTCGTCTAAAAAAGATTTTAAATCATTGTGATCAAGATTCTTCAATATTATTTATTTATGATACCGTCTGTGATTTCAATTTTTCTATCAGCTAGATTAGCTAACTTCTCATTATGTGTAACTATAATAAATGTAGTGTTATACTTACTCCTAATGTCAAAGAAAAGCTTGTATAAATTATCAGCACTTACGCTATCTAAATTCCCAGATGGCTCATCAGCAAATATTACTTTAGGGTCATTAATTAAGGCACGAGCTACAGCAACTCTTTGTTGTTCACCACCAGAAAGTTCATTTGGTTTATTATGCAATTTTTTGTCTAAGCCTAAATAAGAAAGTAATTCTTTAGCTCTTGATTCAATTTCGTTTTTCCCTCTTTTTTTTATATAGCCTGGAATACATACATTTTCGAGTGCTGTAAATTCAGGGAGTAATTGATGAAATTGGAATATAAATCCAATATTAGTATTCCTGAATTTTGATAATTCATTCTGTTTTAACTTTAGTATATCAGTATTGTCGATTAATAATTGACAATTGTCATTTGAAGGTGCATCTAATGTTCCTAGTATTTGCAGTAAAGTTGTTTTTCCTGCTCCTGATGCGCCAACAATAGAAACAATCTCGGATTTAGCTATATTTAAGTCAACTCCTTTTAATACTTGGATAGATTTATAAGATTTTTTTAAATTTTTAGTTCTAATCATTGTAAATAATAAATAATATTGTGAAATTACCAATTAATAATCATTAGACAAATTAGTTAGTAATTATTATACTATGAAGAATATAAATAAAGCATATTTTGCTGGTGGATGTTTTTGGTGCACAGAAGCAATATTTTCAAGATTAAAAGGAGTTATTGAGGTGTTTCCAGGCTATGCTGGTGGGGGAGTAGTAAACCCTAAATACAAACAAGTATGTTTAGGTGTTACGGGACATGCAGAAGCAGTTGAAATTATATTTGATAAAGATATTATTTCATATGAGACTTTGCTAGAAGTTTTCTTTTCCACACATGACCCAACTACATTGAATCAACAAGGAAATGATAAAGGGACTCAATACAGGTCTGCTATTTTTTGTTTAGATGATAGTGAAATTCAGTTTGTAAATAATTACATAATAAATTTACTTAATGATAATATTGTTACAGAAGTTAAGATGTTGGATAGATTTTATAATGCAGAAATTGGGCATAAGGAATACTATGATCAAAATTCAAATCAACCCTACTGCTCAGTAGTGATTGGGCCAAAGATTAAAAAGCTAATGGAGAATAATAAAGAATTTCTTAAATAATTAGTTTTTGAAAAGTTGTCCAAAGGATAATAGCCTAATCATACTTTTCATCATTTTTATAGACATGTTGTAAAAGAAATTAAAAATAAAATTATTATTATTTTTATCAATAATGCCTGTGATTAAATTAAATATAAAACCGAACCAAATTAACAGTATTTGATAAATAGGGAATAGAATAAGTATTCTTAAGGGCCAATAAAAAAAAACATTTAATTCATCTAAATTAAAGTAGTTTGAAATTGGTCCAGAAAATTTAGCTGAAACAGATCCAGTAACTCCAAAAACGATAAACATAACAATAAGTTGCGTTATGTTTACATTGTATTTTAGCATTAGTTTCTTTAACATAGACTTAGCTTAATAATTGAATTATTTGCTCTGCCAATTCTAATCCGATCCTGTCTTGAGCCTCATTGGTAGCTGCACCAATATGTGGTGTTAGCGATATGTTAGGATTCATTAATAATTTAATTTCAGGTTTAGGTTCGTTTTCAAAAGTATCAAGTGCTGCAAATGCTATTTTCCCCTCAGTCAAATGTTTATCTAAAGCAACTTCATCTATTACTCCTCCTCTTGCAGCATTAATCACTCCAACTCCAGGCTTCATGAGTTTAAACTCAGTATCACTAATGATATATTTTTTTTGTGCAGGAACATGTAAAGTTATAAAATCCGAAACACTTAAAACTTCCTTAAAAGTAGATCTTTGTAGATCAAATTTTAGATTAGATTTATTAAAAAACTCTAATTCTAAGCTTACACTCCCAGTATGAAGGTCATAAAAAACAACATTCATACCTATACCTAGAGCAATTTTAGCAACTTCTTGTCCTATTCGTCCAAAGCCAATAATTCCTAGAGTTTTACCTCTTAACTCTACTCCTTTAGAATATAACTTTTTTAATACTTTAAAATGAGTATCCCCTTCTAAAGGCATACTTCTATTAGAATTGTGTAAGAACCTAACACAGCTATATAAATGCGCTATAACTAGCTCAGCAACAGAGCTAGATGATGCTGCAGGTGTATTTATAACTTTCAACCCCTTTTCTCTAGCATAATCTACATCTATATTATCCATTCCGACTCCACCTCTTCCAATTATCTTTAGAGTTGAACAATTGTCAATGATATCTTTCCTTACTGTTGTAGCACTCCTTACTAATAGAGCAATAATGTTGTTTTTATTAATAAAATCTACTAACTGCCCTTGTTCAACAGTAACGGTAATGACTTCAAAACCATTTTGAGTTAACTTGTCAATTCCACTTTTTGAAATGCCGTCGTTTGCTAATACTTTCATTTTTTTATGCTTTAGATTCTAATTCGCTCATTACTTCTACTAGAGTTTTGACACTATCTAGGGATAAAGCATTATACATTGAAGCCCTATAACCTCCAACACTTCTATGTCCATTAACGCCATCAATTCCTGCTTCATTTAACATAGATTCAAAAGTTACTTTTAAATCAGTATTTATCAAACTAAAAGTTGCATTCATAGATGATCTATCTTCAATCGATGCAAAACCTTTAAATAGTGGGTTTAAATCAACTTCAGAGTACATTACAATAGCTTTTGTTTTATTTATTTCTTCAATAGCTTTAATTCCGCCCATATTTTTCAACCATTTCATAGTTAGAAGAGAAACATATATGGAGAAAACAGGGGGAGTATTAAACATACTGCCTTTATCAATCATAAGTTTGTAATTCATCATTGAAGGAATTTCTCTTGTTACTTTACCTAATATATCTTCCTTTATTATAACAATTGTGGCGCCAGCCGGACCCATGTTTTTTTGAGCACCAGCATAGATTAAATCGAATTTAGTAAAATCTAATACCCTAGAGAAAATATCACTACTCATATCACAAATTAATGGAACAGGAGATGATTTGAAATTTTTTATTTGGGTTCCAAAAATTGTGTTGTTAGAAGTGCAATGAAAATAATCACAATCAGTTGGGATTGAATAATTTTTTGGGATGTAGTTGAAATTAGAATCTTTAGAACTTGCCAACTCATGAACAGAACCAAATAATTTAGCTTCTTTAATAGCTTTATCACTCCATGATCCAGTATTAAGAAAAGCAGCTTTAGTTTCTAGTAAATTATACGCAGACATTAAAAATTGAGTACTAGCTCCACCTTGTAAGAAAAGCACTTCATAACCTTTACCTTTAAGATTTAAAAGCTCTAGTGCAGTTTCTTTAGCTTCATCAAGCACATCGACAAATGCCTTACTTCGATGAGAAATTTCTAATAGAGACAATCCACTTTCGTTGAAATCCATAACAGATTCTGATGCTTTTAATAAAACTTCCTGAGGAAGTATAGAAGGGCCGGCACTGAAATTATGTATTTTCATAGTATAAATTTAAAAAAACAAATTTGGCAATTAAATCTCTAAATAATGTTATTTATTAGGATAACTTTTTAACTATATTGTTAACAAAAATTCAACAACATCAATATTGTCAGCATACTGACTTAATGAAGGTTTTTGAGTTTCTCCAAAATTAATTTTATTCTCAATTTTAGTATTACTTACAATGCATTGTATGTCTTTATCGTCAGCCTTTATTTTCTGCTTTAATGCTGATATGTCATTGTAAAATTCATAATTGATTGTGGAAATAGGTGAGTGTAATTCTGAGCCTTCTTTTACCATAAAAAATCCATTATCAAGAAACTTGTATCCACTCATTAAATAAATTGCTTTATTATAATCATAGTTATTAGCATACTTGTGACTATTAATTAAATCATTCCATTTAAAAATAGAATTGAAAAACAAATCAAAGCAATAATTTTCAGGTACATAAAGCTTTGATATACTTCTACAGCCAAGACCAAAATATGTAAAAATATCTACCCCTAGTAGCGAAAGATCATCTTCATTCTCACTTCCATCTAAAACAGCAATAGAATTTCTGTTTTTTCTAATTATAGATTTTTTATTTTTAAAATAATACTCAAAATATCTACTAGTATTATTTGATCCAGTCGCGATAACTGCATCATAACCCTGTAATTTCCCTTCTATATAGATGATTTTTTTTGATAGTTCATTGTTTATTGATATCATAAGATTGGTTAAAAAAGGAAGAATGTGCTTATCGTTGGAAGACAACTTGATAATTGAATTATGTCCACTTAGAAATACAGAAAGAAAATCATGAAAACCAACAAGAGGAATATTTCCAGCCATAATTATAGCTACATTTTTAGAAGAAACATTCATGGTGTCGTAATTATTCATCCATTGGGTCAAATCATATTTATTTAACTTTTCTGCCCAATAAGATAAGTTCACTTTCATGTTTTGATCAGTAAACCATGGGTTGTTTAATTTAGCCTGTTGAATTGTTTTCTCAAAAGCAATTAAGTTATCATCATTAGTATTATCATAATTTGTGTCTAAATATTTTTTAAAAAACTGGCCTAGTTCAGATGCTAATTCTATTCTATCATTTAAATTCATTTAACTTCTTGGTTTTAAATTCTTTTGGGATTACTTTTGTAACAAATTTATAAAACATTAAGCATATGGCAATCATAATTACTGATGAGTGTATTAATTGTGGTGCTTGTGAACCAGAATGCCCTAACACAGCTATCTATGAAGCTAGTGATGACTGGAGGTACTCTGATGGAACAAGCTTAGAAGGAAATGTGCTTTTGACAAGTGGAGAAACAGTTAACGCTGATGTTAACCAAGAGCCTGTCAGTGATGAGATTTATTATATAGTTCCAAGTAAGTGTACTGAGTGTGTTGGTTTCCATGAGGAGCCTCAATGTGCAGCTGTATGTCCAGTTGATTGCTGTGTTCCAGATGATAATAATGTTGAAACTGAAGATATTTTAAATAGAAAGCAACAGTTTATGCACCCCAAAAATTAATGAAAGCAGGAATAGTAGGATTACCAAACGTAGGAAAATCAACTTTATTTAATTGTTTATCAAACTCAAAAGCTCAAAGTGCAAATTTTCCTTTTTGTACAATTGAGCCAAATATCGGAGTGGTCAATGTTCCGGATGATAGACTTTTAGTATTAGAGAGCTTAGTTAATCCAGAAAAAGTTATACCAGCTACTGTTGAAATTGTAGATATTGCGGGGTTAGTCAAAGGAGCTAGCAAGGGTGAAGGTTTAGGTAATCAATTTTTAGGTAATATCCGAGAAACAGATGCGATTATTCATGTTTTAAGATGTTTTGATGATGATAATATTATTCATGTAGATGGTTCTGTTGATCCCGTTAGAGATAAAGAAATAATAGATTTAGAATTACAATTAAAAGATCTAGAAACTGTAACCAAGAAATTAGAAAAGACAGTAAGAACTGCTAAAACAGGTAATAAAGAAGCTCAAAAAGAATTAATTATTTTAAATCAAATCAAATCTCATTTAGAGTCTTTTAATTCAGTTCGATCTATTGACTTTGACAAGGAAAGTTATTTGGTTTTTGTGGCCCCATTGCAGCTAATAACAGATAAACCTGTTCTATATGTTTGTAATGTTGATGAAAATAGTGCAAACACTGGCAATCATTATGTTGATACAATTAAAAAACTTGTATCAACTGAAAATGCTGAAGTTATTACTTTAGCTGTTGGGATAGAAGCTGATATAAATGAATTAGATGATTTTGAAGAGAGAAAGATATTCTTAGAAGATTTAGGTTTAAAAGAGCCAGGCTCTTCAAAATTGTTAAAATCTACTTATCAATTATTAAATTTACAAACGTATTTTACGGCAGGTGTTAAAGAAGTTAGAGCTTGGACAATCCCAATAGGTTCAACCGCACCTCAAGCTGCAGGAGTGATACATACCGATTTCGAAAAAGGTTTTATTAGAGCTGAAGTGATATCGTATAAAAATTACTTAACCTATAAAAATGAAGCGAAAGTAAAGGAAGCTGGTAAAATGAACATTGAAGGAAAAAACTACATTGTTAATGATGGTGATGTAATGCATTTCTTATTTAATGTATAAAAATCTTTAAAAATTTTCAGATCTAAAATTAAAGTTGATGTTCTCAACAAACATTAGCTATTTGTTAATTACTTTGTTGATTCTTGATTTCTTTTTTTATTATGATATACTATATTAGCATCTTGCATATATAGATTAATTCAGATGTCATCAAATAATAATTATACAGAAGATAATATTCGTTCTTTAGATTGGAAAGAACATATCAGAATGCGACCTGGCATGTATATAGGTAAGCTTGGGGACGGCTCTTCTCAAGATGATGGTATTTATATTTTATTAAAAGAAGTTTTAGACAACTCTATTGATGAGTTTGTAATGGGTGCGGGAAAAACTATTGATGTTTCTATAAATCAGACTAAAGTAACCGTTAGGGATTTTGGACGTGGTATTCCCTTAGGTAAGGTTGTCGATGTTGTTTCAAAAATGAATACTGGTGGAAAATATGATTCTAAAGCATTTAAAAAAGCGGTCGGATTAAACGGAGTAGGTACTAAAGCAGTTAATGCTCTTTCAGAGTTCTTTAGAGTTGAGTCGACAAGGGATGGTTTTTCAGTTGCTGCAGAATTTAATAAAGGTTCACTTACAAATCACGAGGATAGATCAGAATCTACAAGGCGTAAAGGTACTAAAGTTACCTTTATTCCAGATCAAACTATTTTTAAAAATTTTAAATACAGAAATGAATATATTTCTAGAATGCTTAAGAATTATGTTTATTTAAACCCTGGTTTAACTATAGTTTTTAATGGAGAAAAGTTTTTTAGTGAAAACGGGTTAAAAGACTTGTTAAGTGAGAGAATTAATGAAAGCGATATGCTTTATCCAATAATTCATATAAAGGGTGAAGATATTGAAGTTGCAATTACACATAGTAAAACTCAGTACAGTGAAGAGTATCATTCTTTTGTCAATGGACAAAACACTACTCAAGGAGGTACGCATTTATTAGCTTTTAGAGAAGGCTTGGTAAGGACTGTTAGGGAGTTTTACGGAAAAAGTTATGACGCTTCAGACATTAGAAAATCTATTGTATCTGCAATTTCTATAAAGGTTATGGAACCAGTATTTGAAAGTCAGACAAAAACAAAACTTGGATCTACTGACATGGGTGGTAACTTACCAACGGTCAGAACATATGTTAATGATTTTTTGAAAAATAGTTTAGATAATTATCTTCATAAAAACCCTAAGATTGCAGAATCTATTCAAAGAAAGATTTTACAAGCTGAAAAAGAAAGGAAAGAGCTTTCGGGTATAAGAAAATTAGCAAGGGATAGAGCTAAAAAAGCAAGTATTCATAATAAAAAACTTAGAGATTGTAGGATACATCTGGGAGATCTTAAAAGTGATAAAAGATTAGAATCAACTTTGTTTATAACTGAAGGTGACTCGGCTTCTGGTAGTATTACTAAATCACGTGATGTAAATACTCAAGCTGTGTTTAGTTTAAAAGGTAAGCCGTTAAACTCTTATGGTTTAACAAAAAAAATCGTGTATGAAAATGAAGAATTCAATCTGCTACAAGCTGCTTTAAATATTGAAGAGTCAATCGAGTATTTAAGATATAACAATGTAGTTATAGCTACTGATGCGGATGTTGACGGCATGCATATTAGATTATTATTAATCACTTTTTTTCTTCAATTTTTCCCAGAACTTATAAAAGAAGGACATATTTATATTCTTCAAACGCCACTATTTAGAGTAAGAAATAAAAAAGAAACTATTTATTGCTATTCTGAAAGCGAAAGAGTAGATGCTATAGCAAAACTAAAACCTAATCCTGAAATAACAAGATTCAAGGGTTTAGGCGAAATTTCTCCTAACGAATTCAAACACTTCATTGGTGACAATATTAGACTAGATCCTATAATGCTGGATGAAGGAATGTCTATTGAAGACCTATTGAGTTTTTATATGGGTAAAAACACTCCTGATAGACAAGAGTTTATCATAAATAATTTAAAGGTTGAATTAGATTTGGTTGAAAATAAAAAATAATAATGACAGAGGATAAAGTTGGAAATAATAAGTTAGAAGGCAATGAGTCTATTACCAGAATTACTGGCATGTATAAAGATTGGTTTTTAGATTATGCTTCTTATGTTATTTTGGAAAGAGCAGTCCCAGCAATTGAAGATGGATTCAAACCTGTTCAGCGAAGGATTATGCAGTCCATGAAAGACTTGGATGATGGCAGATATAATAAGGTAGCTAATATAGTTGGTCATACTATGCAATACCATCCTCATGGTGATGCAAGTATAGCAGATGCTATGGTTCAAATAGGTCAAAAAGATTTATTAATCGATACGCAGGGTAATTGGGGGAATACCTTAACTGGTGATAGGGCTGCTGCTGCAAGGTATATTGAGGCTAGAATATCAAAATTTGGTTTAGATGTTATTTTCAATCCAAAAATTACAAAATGGCAAGCATCCTATGATGGTAGAAGAAAAGAACCTATTAATCTACCAGTAAAATTCCCATTATTACTAGCGCAAGGTGCAGAAGGTATTGCTGTGGGCTTATCTACTAAGATATTATCACATAATTTTATTGAACTAATTGATTCCTCGATTAAGCATTTACAAGGAAAAAACATAAACATACTTCCAGATTTTATTACTGGTGGGATTGCCGATTTTTCAAATTATAATGATGGTTTAAGAGGTGGTAAAGTAAGGCTTAGAGCTAAAATCTCCACTGTTGACAAATCAACATTGCTAATTTCTGAAATTCCACATGGCACGACCACTACATCTCTTATAGATTCAATTTTAAAAGCTAACGATAGAGGTAAAATTAGAATTAAGAAAATTGATGACAATACTGCATCAAAAGTAGAAATACTTGTTTACCTACCTAATGGAATATCGCCAGATAAAACAATTGATGCACTTTATGCTTTTACAAATTGTGAAACTTCTATTTCACCCCTAGGTTGTGTTATTGAAAATAACAGACCTCTTTTTATAGGTGTCTCAGAAATTTTAAAAATTTCAACTGATAACACTGTTGATTTATTAAAGCAAGAATTATTAATAAAACTAGGGGAGCTAGAAAATCAATGGCATTATTCATCACTAGAGAGAATATTTATAGAAAACAAAATCTATCGTGATATAGAAAATCAGGAGACTTGGACTGGTGTAATCAAGGCTATTGAACTTGGATTAAGTCCATTCACATCGCATTTAAAAAGAGGTGTCGTTGAAGATGATATTATAAGGTTAACAGAAATTAAGATTAAAAGAATCTCAAAGTTTGATATTGATAAGGCTAGTGATAAAATTATTGATTTAGAAAATCAAATTAAAGATGTGAAAAATAATCTTGATGATATTATTAATTTCTCCATCTCTTATTTTAAAAAATTAAAAAGTGACTATTCTGGAAATAGAGAAAGAAAAACTGAAATTAGATTATTTGATGATGTAGATGCTACTAAAGTAGTTATCAGAAACACTAAACTTTATATAAATAGAGAAGAAGGTTTTATAGGTACTTCTCTAAGAAAAGATGAATATGTTGGTGATTGTAGCGATATAGATGATTTAATAGTATTCACTAAAGATTGTAAAGTAGTTATCACCAAAGTAGGGGCTAAGACTTTCATTGGTAAAAACATTATTCACGCAGCAGTTTTTAAAAAAAAAGACACTAGGACTATATATAACATGATATATAAAGACGGTGATAAAAATTTCTACTATCTAAAAAGATTTGCTGTTTCTGGGGTTACTAGAGATAAATCTTATGGTTTATCTTCTTCTAAAAACGAATCTAATATTGCCTACTTTTCAGCAAACCCTAATGGGGAAGCAGAAATTGTTTCAATTCTCTTAAGACAATCATCAAAATTAAAAAAAATTAAATGGGATTTAGATTTTTCAGATTATTTAATCAAAGGCAGGTCATCTAGGGGTAATGTAGTAACAAAGTATAGTGTTAATAAAATTGAATTAAAAGAAAAAGGAGTGTCTACATTAAAACCAAGAAAGATTTGGTTTGATGATGCAGTTCAAAGATTGAATGTTGACGGAAGAGGTGAGTTGCTTGGTGAATTTAGCGGCGAAGACAAGTTGTTAGTTGTTAGACAAAACGGGATTCTTAAAACTATTTCTCCAGAAATCACTACTCATTTTACCGAAGATATGGTTGTATTAGAGAAATGGGTTCCAAAAAAACCTGTCTCAGCAGTATATTTTGATGGGGTTAAGGAAAAGTATTTCTTAAAAAGATTTTTAATCGAGAATGAGAACAAAGAGGAGTTGTTTATTTCAGAAAACAAGAACTCATATTTAGAACTAATTTCAACTGACTGGAAACCTGTAATAGAACTAGTGTATAATAAAGAACGAAATAAAGACAAAAAAGAGAATACCAATATTAATATTGATGAATTTATATCTATAAAAGGAATTAAAGCCCAGGGTAATCAGTTGACTAGCTCAAAAGTAAAGCAAATTAACTTATTGGATTCAATAGAATATACACCACCTATTGAAGTCTCTGCTAATGAGATTGAGGTAGTTGATGTAAGTGAAGTTAAAGATGAAAGAGAAGATCATGATGGTCCCGATTTAGACAAAGGCCAAATTACATTATTCTAAGACTTCAGCTTTTCCCTGATGTTTTTGAGTCTCGCCAACATACGAGAATTCAAAATCATAAGATTTCTCATAAGTGCTTAATATTTTAACAAGAACTGGTTTTTTTTGTTGAAGAGTTTTTGGATTGATTGTAGTAAAAACAACTTCACAATTGTTTATCCATCTTACATTAGTAGAGTCAATGACATTGTTAAAAATTTCAACTTGAATACTGTCATTTCTAGTGAAAATTGAAGTATATTCTATGTTGTCGATTTTAACTACACTTTTATATTTGCCTATTTTAAAATCCTCACATAATCTTTTTTGATTAAGATTACAGTTGAATAATAATATTAGCATTGATGTGTAAAAATATCTCATACTTGAAGTGTTGTTATTGATGCAATTTAATTAAAAATTATAACTTAGCTTTCATTCTTATATCATGAATAAAATTAAAGATTTAATTGACATATTTATAAACTGTAGATTAAGTGGTTTATCCTCTAAGTACTTAAATAATGATCATTTAAGATTAGATGAACTGAAGCCTTTATTTAAAGTTAGTGAATTAGGTTATAGTGTTAATCAAGAAACTATTTATTGTATTAATATTGGGAAAGGTAGAACTAAAGTTCTCTTGTGGTCTCAAATGCATGGCAATGAGTCTACTTCTACTAAAAGTTTACTTGATTTAATGAATGCTTTAAACAATAGTAAACTCTTAGATATTTTAGAAAAGTGTACTTTATTTATTATTCCTATTTTAAATCCGGATGGCGCAAGACAATATACTAGAGGGAATTACAATAAAATAGATTTAAATAGAGATGCTAAAAATAACTCACAACCAGAATCTAAATTATTAAATGATTATTATGATAAAATAAAACCTGATTATTGTTTTAATCTTCACGATCAAAGAACTATATACGGAGGTGATAATGGCATAAGCCCTTCAGGGTTAAGCTTCCTGGCCCCTTGTTATGATATTCAAAGTTCAATAAATGTGAATAGAAGAAAGTCAATGCGTGTGATCGAACATATATATAATGATCTATCACTTGTTATTAAAGATAGAATTCGCTTATATGATGATGATTATAACGAAGATTGTTTTGGAGATCATTTTCAGAAAAAAGGAGCATCAACTATCCTATTTGAATCAGGATTTTTTGAGCTAGATTATAATAGAGAAATAACAAGAAAATACATGTTTATCTCAATTGTAACGGCCTTAAATTTAATCTCAGATAAATCAAAATCTATTATTATTACAGAGTATCTTTCGATTCCTAAAAACAAGCTTATATTTTATGATGTAATTTTAAAAAATGTTAACGTAGATAGCATGAACGTTGATGTCGGTATAAATTTTATAGAATCCCTCAAAGGTGGAGATGTTGAGTTTTCTCCATACGTATTTGCTAGAGGAGATCTTTCTAAGTACTTTGGGCACAGAGAAATTGACATGAATAATAAAGAAATAGATAAAGGGTCTCTAGCGATAGATTATAAATTGAACAAATCTCTAATAAATAAACTTAATATCAAATTAAATTTATAAATTATTAACTTTTTATGAGAATAGTTTAAAGTTTTTTATAAATTAGCATATAATTCAATTAAACCCCATCATGCAAAGTAAATTTAAGTTAGATGAAATTGATCATCAAATTTTAGATATGTTAATTGACAACACTAGAATTCCTTTTACGGATATAGCAAAAAAACTATTAATATCAGCAGGGACTGTACATGTAAGAGTTAAGAAAATGGAAGATGCTGGACTAATTAAAGGCTCGTCACTTATATTAGATTATAATAAATTAGGTTATTCATTTATAGCTTATGTTGGAATATATATTGAGAAAACCTCTCAGATAAAATTTGTTATCGAAAGAATTAATGAAATACCTAATGTTACAGTAGCTCATATAACAACTGGAAAATTCAATATATACACTAAGATAAGAGCTAAAAGTACTAGTGATGCTAAGGATATTATTTTTAGATTAGACGATATTGAAGGTGTTTACCGTACTGAGTCAATGATTTCTTTAGAAGAAAGTATTAATGACAAGAAAAGATTAATGCATGCGATTTTCAATGAATTGTCCTAATATCATTTAGATATAAAAAGGATTTTTTTATTAATTCCATATCAACTTTTTGATCAATAACAGGTTTACCTATCTCTTTTAATAAAATAAAATTCAATTCTCCGTTGTTATTTTTTTTATCAAATCTCATGAGTTTTATGATCTCTTCTATATCACTACTAGAGAATTTGATTATTTCAAAATTGCTTAAAAGAAGATTTTTTATTGCATTATTCTGATGCTTATCAAAATTCAATTTTACTGTTGAGATGTAGCCTTCTAATATCATGCCAATAGCTATGCTATGCCCATGTGTTAACTCCTTGTGGTTATCAGAAGTTAAACAAAAAGACTCTATAGCATGACCAATTGTATGACCATAATTTAAAATTTTCCTTATTTTTTTTTCATAAGGATCTTTATCGACAATTTCAGTTTTAATTACAATTGAATTATAAAAAACATTCCCAGCGTATAGATTTTTAAGTTCAATCGATTTAATTGAATTCCAATAATCTAAACCTGAAATCAAAGCATGTTTAATCATTTCACTAAAGCCAGATTTTATTTCGTCTTGTGGAAGAGTTTTTAAGAAAACTGGGTCAATTACTATCATTGACGGATTATTAATTACCCCAATTTGATTTTTTAAGTTATTTAAATCTACTCCAGTTTTACCACCAATAGAAGCATCTACCATAGACAAAAGTGTTGTGGGTATATTAATAAACTTTATGCCTCTCATAAAAGTTGATGCAATGAACCCCCCTAAGTCAGATACAATTCCACCACCTAAATTTATTATTAGTGAATTTCTATCTGCTCCTAATTTAGAAAGCTGATTCCATATAGATTCACAAGTTGATATGTTCTTATTGTTTTCTCCATAAGGAAACGTAATATTAGAAATAGAACCTGTGTTGAGTTTGCTTAGTTTTGAATTAAATATCTCAAAGCAATATAAATTAGTGTTACTGTCTGTTAATACTATTATTTTTGAAAAACTATTATCTTCTAGATAAGAATTTAGCTCAGAATAAGCTACTTCATCAAAATAAATTGGATAGTTTTTTGTTAGAATTGAATTCATAGGATATAATTAAAATTAAAAATAATAGTTTATTATTTAAAAAGTACGATGTATATAAATATATTTGTTTAGTTTTTTAAATCATGCAAAACAAATTATTTAATAACACTGAAATAGCTTTTAAGAATAAGTCTTTGTTAGACTTGTTAAGAGCCTATTTTATTTTTAAAATTATTTCTTTTCCGTTTTTAGTTTCAATGGGTAAACATGTATTGTTGTTGCTATTAAAAATTAAATTTCCAATTAAATTTTTAATAAAAATTTCTATTTTCAAACAATTTTGTGGTGGTGAGGATGAGGATGAATGTAAAAAGACAGTTGACAACTTAAGGACTAGTAATATTTATTCAATTCTAGACTATTCAGTTGAAGGATTAGTAAGTAATAAAAGTTTTGATAATACAGTTTTGAGAACTTTAAACCTTATTAAATTAAACACAAGTAATAACTTTCCTTTTATAGTTTTTAAGCCTACTGCAATTGGAGAGTTTAAATTATATGAAAAAGTTTCCCTTAATAAAAACTTATCAAACAAGGAAGCCGTAGAATGGGATAGTGTTATAAATAGATTCAACTTAATTTGTGAAAGTGCCTTACAAAACAATGTGTCAGTATTAATAGATGCTGAAGAGAGTTGGATACAAGCCAGTGTAGATCATATATTTGAAAATTTAGTAGTTAAATATAATCATGATCGTACTACAGTTTATAATACAGTTCAAGCGTATAGAGTTGACAGGTTAGCTTATATAATAAATCTTCAGAAGAGGTTTAATTCAAACGGAATTAATGTAGGCATTAAACTTGTTCGAGGAGCGTATATGGAGAAAGAAAGGGAAAGATCTTATAAGCTTAACTATGCATCTCCAATCCATAATAGTAAAAATGAAACAGATGTGTGTTTTAATGATTGTATGAATTATATGTTTGAGCATATTAATTTGTTCTCGATCTTTATAGGAACTCATAATGAAGAAAGTAATGCATTAGCTATAAATAACATTAAGAATCATAACGTAAACATCAATGATGGGAAAGTTTGGTTTAGTCAATTATACGGAATGAGTGACCATATTAGTTATAACCTTTCTTTTAATGGCTATAGAGTTGCTAAATACTTACCTTTTGGGCCAGTTAAGGATGTTATACCTTATTTATTAAGAAGAGCAGATGAGAACACTTCAATTGAAGGTCAAACATCGAGAGAATTATTATTATTTAAGAAAGAATTTAATAGAAGAAAAAGCTTACTCTAAAGTGTAGGTCAATATTTTTACTTCATTAGCACAATTTTCTAATTGTACAGAATAATTTATTTCGTCGATCCTTGTTTCAATAACATAAATTTTACAGCTATCTAATTTAGTCTGGCTTTTTGAAAAATTTACATCACCATATTTTATTATATTTTGAATTCTTAATACAGTTATTTGATTTTTTGAAAAAGCAGAATGTAATTCACTTGAGTAATGTATGTTTTTACTATTAATATTTTTTATTACTCTAGAATTAGGAGAGTAATCACAGCTAGTTTTTTTTCCTGACAAGAAGAACATTAGCAATATTAGTCCTATAGAAAATCCACCAAAAAAATAAATAAATCTGTTAATTAAATTCATATAATAGTATTAATATTTTTATAATCAATCTCGAATAATTCGTAGATTATTTTGTTTGTGTTTAAGCCATTGAATAAATAAACTCCATTTTTTAGAGAATTATTATTCCTAATAAAGTTTTCAAAACTTCCATATTTTTTTGACTTAACTAAATATGGAGTAATAATATTGCTTATACATAATGATGAAGTTCTTGAGTATCTAGAAGGAATGTTTGGCACGCAATAATGCGTGACTCCATATTTTTCAAAAGTGGGTTTATCATGACTAGTTAGGTTACTGGTTTCGAAAGTACCTTGAGAGTCAATACTAACATCGATAATAACGGCTCCTTTTTTCATTTTCATCACCATCTCTTCACTAACTACAAAAGAAGTTGTTTCATTTCCTTTTACTGCGCCTATGGCCACATCACATCTCATTAAAGCTTTTGTAAGTTGTTTGCTTTGGATTGTAGAAGTGTATATGGAATTGCCAATTAATTCCTTAATTTGATTTAATCTAAAAATAGAGTTGCTAAACAATTTAACTCTTGATCCAAGTTGTGTAGCAGCAATAGCAGCAGATTTAGCTACATTTCCAGATCCAATAATCACAACTTCGGTTGGTGGAACTCCACTTAAATTACCGAAAAATAAACCTTTTCCACTTTTAGTTGTGTTTGACAATAGTTCTGATGAAATTAAAATAGAAGCTTGACCTGCAATTTCACTTAACTGACTTAAGACAGGAAAAGAACCATCATCCTCTTTAATATATTCAAAAGCAATACAGGTGATTTTTTTACTTATTAATTTATCCAAAATATTTAAAGAATTCTTATTCAAATCTAATGCAGATATTAATATTGAATTAGACTTAATTAAGTTAATTTCATTCTCAGTTGGTGGAGCTATCTTTAAAATGATTGGACATTTGTAGATGTCTTCTTTATTTTTCACAATTGTTGCTCCAGCTTCAGAATAATCTAAATCAGCGAAGTTTGAACCAAGACCAGCACCTGTTTCAATACTAATTTTAAAACCGTTAGAAACAAGAAAGCTTACTGAGTCAGGAGTTAGACAAATTCTTTTTTCATTTAAAGATGCTTCTTTCGGTACTCCAATAAGGAATTCCTTTTTAATTTGAGTAAGTTCTAGCCTTTCTTCTTGAGGAATTAATTCCTCTTTACTAAATGGATAATTAATTTTATTCATTTAAATCAATTTCGATTGTTCTATTGTCATCATCTAATACCTTAAAATTAATATAATTTACATTATCTGGTATTAAATTTGGTATTTTTTCTGACCATTCCATAAAACACCAACTATCTTTTAAGAAATAATCCTCAATTCCAATATCAAGCACTTCTGTTTCATTTTCTATCCTGTAAAAATCAAAATGATAAGCTATAGAGTTGTTTATTTCATACTCATTAACTAGTGAGAAAGTTGGGCTTGATACAGAATCATTACTACCTAATTTACTAACAATAGCTTTGATTAATGTTGTCTTACCTGATCCCATTGCGCCGTTGAATAGCAAAAATCTAGTATTAATATTGCTTAAAATAAAGTTTACAGCCAATTCAATGTTCTCCAATTTATATTTAATTTTTCTAACCATAACTATTTTGGATCTAATACAACATAAGGAATTATAATTTCTTCCATAGATACACCGCCATGTTGATATGTTTCTTTGAAATAAGAAACGTAATGATTAAAATTGTTTGGATAAGCAAAGAATTTATCATCTTTTGCGAAAATATATGGACTATTAATAGAAACCGATGGTAAGCCTATTTTATTCGGATTTAAAAATGAAACAACATCCTTCTCATTATATGATAGGCTTCTACCTGTTTTGTATCTCAAATTTGAACTTAAATCTTTATTTCCTATTACTTTAGTAGGGTTTTTTACGTTTATAGTCCCATGATCTGTTGTAATGATCAATTTGTACTTTAAATCACTGGCCTGTTTAATAACACTCATAAGAGGGGAGTTGTTAAACCAACTTGCAGTTAGTGATCTATAACTTTTGTCATCCGAGGCTAATTCTTTGATCATATCCATCTCTGTTTTAGAATGAGAAAGCATGTCAACAAAATTGTATACTAAAGTTATTAAATCATTTTCTGATTTTGAACTAAAATCTTCTTCAAGTTTTTTTCCATTTTTTAGATTAGTGATTTTTATATACTCTGTTTTTAAATTAGATAATCCTAATTTTTTTAGATTCTCTAGCAGTAATTCCTTTTCATAAAGGTTTTTGCCACCTTCTTCGTGATCAAATTTCCAATATTGAGGAAATTTCTTTTGGATATCTAATGGCATTAAACCAGAAAATAAAGAATTTCTAGCATACTGAGTTGCTGTTGGTAGGATACTAAAATAGGGTTCTTCTAAAGTTTTATTGTAATACTTCAAAATACTGGGCTCGATTGTTTTCCACTGATCATATCTGAGGTTATCTATAACTATAAATAGTGTTTTTTGGTTTGGAGAGATATCCTTAACTAACCTTTCAGATATTAGTCTATTTGAAAGTAGTGGCTTATCATCTGCATTGTTAATCCAGTTCTTGTAGTTATTTTCTATAAATTTTCCAAAAGCAGTATTACATTCTGTCTTTTGAGAAATTAATATCTCCTGCATTGTCGATTCATCAGTGTTATTTAATTGTAATTCCCAGTAAATAAGCTTTAAATATAAATTAACCCAATCACTATAGCTGTTTGCATCCGTTAATTCATTTGATATTTTCCTAAACTCTTGTTGGTAATTACTTAATGTCTTTTCGGAGACTAACTGAGTTTTTGAAATGGATTTTTTCAAACTTAGTAAGATCTGATTCGGATTAACTGGTTTGATTAAATAATCAGAAATTTTATTACCAATAGCATCTTCCATTATATTTTCTTCTTCACTTTTGGTAACCATGATAATTGGAACATTAAAATCTAATTCATTAATTAGATTTAACACCTCTAAGCCAGTTAAGCCGGGCATGTTTTCGTCTAATAATACCGCAGAGTATTTGTTCTTTTTAAACATTTCCACTCCTTCGATACCATTGTTTGAAGTATCTATCGAATAGCCTTTGTTCTCGAGAAATATAACATGTGGTTTTAATAATTCAATTTCATCGTCTATCCAAAGAATATTCATATTTACTCAATTATTATTAATATAATTTAAAACGCATAAATTTACACAATTATTACAACCAAATAAATATATCTCTATTATATAATCATACATTATGAATTAGTGCATCTTTTATCATATTTTTCATATTTTTGCAGAGTATGAAATATAGTGCTTCAAAACTAGCAGAATATTTAAATGGAGATCTTGAAGGGGATCCACAGGTAATTGTTACTAAAATTACTAAAATTGAAGAATCTGAAATAGATTCTGTTACATTCCTCTCAAACAAAAAATATACTTCTTTGGTTTATAAAACAAAGGCTGCAATATTAGTTGTAAATAAAGACTTCAAAGTAGAAGGTGAAATCACTCCCTTATTAATTAGAGTTGATAACGCTTATATTAGTTTTGTTAAATTATTGCACCTTTTCAATAAACCGAATGAAATTAGAGTAGGGGTAAGTGATTTATCCCAAATTTCAAAAAATTCAGATATTTCTAAAGATGTTTTTATTGGTGCTTTTACAACAATTAGCGCAGGTTCTAAGGTTTCAGAAAAGGTTCAAATACATGAAAATGTTTTTATTGGAGAAAATGTAACGATTGGCAAGAACACTATTATTTACTCAGGAGTTAAGATTTTAAAAGACACTCTTATTGGCGAAAACTGTATCATTAACTCAAATGCTGTTATCGGTTCTGATGGTTTTGGATTTGCGCCTGATAAAAGTGGTGTTTATATAAAAATACCACAGATTGGGAATGTGATAATTAAAAACTCTGTAAGCGTTGGAGCATCTACTACAATTGATAGAGCAACATTAGGTTCAACTATTATAAACGAAGGTGTAAAGCTTGATAATCAAATTCAAGTTGCTCACAATGTTGTGATAGGTAAAAACACAGTTATTGCTGCTCAATGTGGAATAGCAGGATCTTCAATTATTGGCGAGAACTGTCAAATTGGTGGACAAGCTGGTGTTAGTGGTCATTTGAAAATTGGCGATAATGTTATTATATTAGGTAAATCTGCCGTTACTAATAATATAAAAAGTAATACTACTGTAAAAGGTTCTCCTGCATTTAATGCGTTGGATTTTAATAAATCGTATGTGCATTTTAAAAATTTAAACAATAAATAAAATGATTACTACAGAAATTAAACAAACTACAATAGCTAAAGCTATCTCCTTAAATGGGGTTGGCTTACATACTGGCCAAGATGTTAAATTAACATTTAAGCCTGCTATTGCAGATAATGGCTACACTTTTACAAGGGTTGATTTAGAAGGCAATCCAATAATTGAAGCTAATATAAATTTTGTCACTAGTACTCAAAGAGGTACTGTGCTTGAAAAAAATGGAGTTACAATACAAACATGCGAACATGTTTTAGCTTCACTAGTTGGTTTAGAAATTGACAATGTGAATATTGAATTAAACTCATCTGAACCGCCAATTATGGATGGTTCTTCGAAATATTTTGTTGAGGCTTTAGAGAATGCTGGACTAGTAGATCTTGAAACTTTTAGAAAGGAATATGTAGTTAAAGAGGTTATTACATACAAGGATGATAAGTCAGGTAGTGAAATTACTATTATACCAAGTGATCATTATGAGGTAACTACAATGGTAGATTTCGGGACTAAAATCTTAGGAACTCAGAATGCAACTTTATCTAATTTAAAAGATTTTAAAACAGATATTGCAAATTCAAGAACTTTTAGTTTTTTACATGAGATTGAAATGTTATTAAATGAAGGTTTGATAAAGGGGGGGGATTTAAATAATGCAATAGTGTATGTTGATAAAGAACTTTCAGAGGTTACAATGTCAAAATTAAAAATAGCTTTTAATAAAGATGATATTAAAGTTAAGTCAAATGGTATTTTAGATAACTTGACATTACATCACCCTAACGAAGCGGCAAGACATAAATTACTTGATGTTATTGGAGATTTAGCTCTTGTAGGAATTAGACTAAGAGGTAAGGTAATTGCAAATAAACCAGGTCATTATGTAAATACTAAGTTTACGAAAAAATTGAGCGACATTATTAAAATTGAAAGAAAAAACAATGTCCCAATCATAGACTTCTGTAAAGAGCCTGTAATGGATACCAATAAGATAATGGAGGTATTACCTCATAGGCCACCTTTCTTGTTTGTAGATAAAATATATGAATTATCAAGTTCAAAAGTGATTGGTATTAAGAACGTTACAATAAATGAATCATTTTTTCAAGGTCACTTCCCTGGATTCCCAGTTATGCCTGGTGTTCTTATTGTAGAAGCAATGGCTCAAATTGGTGGTATCCTTGTTCTGAACACCTTGGAAAATCCAGAAAATTATTTAACTTTTTTCGCGAAAATTGATAAAGTTAAATTTAAAAATAAAGTTTTTCCAGGAGATACAATAATTTTTAAATGCACACTAATTACTCCAATAAGAAGGGGGATTTGTCATATGCAAGGATATGCATATGTAAATGGAAAACTATGTGCCGAAGCTGAATTAATGGCTCAAATAACTAAAGTCAAATAAATGAAACAACCCTTATCATATATACATCCAAGTGCAAAAATAGCAAAGAATGTAGTTGTAGAGCCTTTTACAACAATTGATGGAAATGTCGTTATTGGTGAAGGAACATGGGTAGGTCCTAATGTTACTATTATGGATGGTGCACGAATTGGAAAAAACTGTAGTATATTTCCAGGTTCTGTGATTTCAGCTACCCCTCAAGATTTAAAATACAATAACGAAGAGACAACAGTAGAAATTGGTGATAATGTAACAATTAGAGAGTGCGTAACTATAAATAAAGGTACCACAGATAGAATGAAAACTGTTATTGGTAATAATTGTTTAATAATGGCTTATTGCCACGTAGCTCATGACTGTATAATAGGAGATAATTGTATATTTTCAAATAACTCAACTTTAGCTGGGCATGTAACAGTTGGTGATTATGTTATTATTTCTGGATTAACTGCAGTTCATCAGTTTTGCTCAATTGGAGATCATGCTTTTGTTACAGGTGGCTCACTTGTTAGAAAAGATGTTCCTCCATATGTAAAAGCTGCTAGAGAGCCTTTATCTTATGTAGGAATTAATTCTGTAGGATTAAGAAGAAGAGGGTTTGATTCAAAAACAATATCTGAGGTACAGAATATATATAGATACTTATACCAAAAAAATTATAATAATTCACAAGCTTGTGATATAATTGAAGCTGAAATGGAGGCTTCTCCAGAAAGAGATAAAATATTACAATTTATACGAAATTCACACAGGGGTATTATGAAAGGATACTTTAAATCAAGCTAATATGGCAAATACAAGTGATATAAGGAACGGATTATGCATTAATTATAATCATGACATTTATAAAGTAATAGAGTTTTTACATGTTAAGCCAGGAAAAGGGCCTGCATTTGTTAGGACAAAATTAAAAAGTGTTACTAATGGAAAAGTTATAGATAATACTTTTTCTTCTGGACACAAGATAGATGAAGTAAGGGTAGAAACCCATAAATTTCAATTTCTATATAAAGATGGTGATGATTTTCATTTTATGAATACAGCTGATTACGACCAGATATCTATAAGTAAAGAGCTTATTGATAATTCTAATCTTTTAAAAGAAGGAGTTTTGGTCACTGTAATAATTAACTCAGAAGATGGACTGCCATTGTCAGTGGAAATGCCTGCTAGTGTTGTCTTAGAGGTTATTTCATCTGAACCGGGAGTGAAGGGTAATACGGCTACAAATGCAACAAAACCAGCAACAGTAGAAACTGGAGCAATAATCAATGTCCCTCTTTTTATAAACGAAGGAGATAAGATAAAAATAGAAACGGAAAAAGGAACCTATAAAGAAAGATATAAAGAATAAAATATGAGCGTATTAGTTAATAAAGATTCTAAAATTATAGTACAAGGATTCACAGGTAGTGAAGGAACATTTCATGCAACTCAAATGATTGAATATGGAACAAACGTTGTAGGTGGTGTTACACCTGGAAAAGGAGGTTCTTTACACCTTGAAAAACCAGTATACAATACTGTAGAAGAAGCTGTAAAGAAGTTAAATGCTGATACTTCAATAATATTTGTGCCACCTGCATTTGCAGCAGATGCAATAATGGAAGCAGCAGATGCAGACATTAAAACAATAATTACTATAACTGAAGGTATTCCAACTTCAGATATGATTAAAGTAAAAAACTACTTAAAAGATAAAGACTGTGTATTAATAGGGCCTAATTGCCCAGGTGTTATTACTCCAGGAGAGGCAAAGGTTGGTATAATGCCTGGATTTGTTTTTAAGAAAGGGAATGTAGGTATTGTGTCTAAATCAGGAACTCTAACATATGAGGCCGCTGATCAAGTCGTGAAACAAGGGTATGGAATAAGTACCGCTATTGGAATTGGTGGAGATCCTATAATAGGGACTACAACAAAACAAGCTTTAGAAATGCTTATAAATGATGATCAAACCGATTGTGTAGTGATGATTGGAGAAATAGGAGGGCAGCTAGAGGCTGATGCAGCAAACTGGTATAAGTCAAGCGGGAGTACAAAACCAGTAGTTGGTTTTATAGCAGGAGAGACCGCACCGGCTGGCAGAACAATGGGGCATGCAGGAGCGATCGTTGGTGGAAGTGATGATACAGCACAAGCAAAAAAAATTATATTAAGTAAATGTGGAATTAATGTAGTGAATTCACCTGCTGATATAGGTAAGGAAGTTAAACTAATTCTTAATTAAATATATGTTACTAAAAAACAAAAATGTAATTATAACTGGCGCTACCAGAGGTATAGGTAAGGGCATTGCTTTAGAATTTGCAAAACAAGGAGCAAATATAATATTCACATATAGTAGATCTCATGATGAAGCAAAAAAACTTGAGGATGAACTAAACAATCTCGGTGTTAAGGCTAAATCATTCCAAAGTGACGCTTCGAAATTTGATGATGCACATATCTTAATAGATAAAGTATTATTAGATTTTGACACAATTGACGTATTAATAAACAATGCTGGAATAACTAAGGATAATTTATTGATGAGAATGCAAGAGTCTGATTTTGATACAGTTATAGACGTTAACTTAAAGTCTGTATTTAATATGACTAAGGCTGTACAAAGAACAATGCTTAAACAAAGACATGGATCAATAATTAACATGAGTTCTGTCGTTGGTGTAAAAGGTAATGCAGGACAGGCTAATTACGCAGCTTCAAAGGCAGGTATAATCGGTTTTTCAAAATCTGTGGCATTAGAGCTGGGATCAAGAAATATCAGATGTAACGTTGTAGCTCCAGGTTTTATAGAAACTGAAATGACTGCAAAGTTAGATGAGAATACAGTAAATGAATGGAGGAAAAACATACCTCTTAAAAGAGGAGGAACTCCACTTGATATTGCCAACACCTGCGTTTGGTTAGCTAGTGAGCTTTCTTCATACGTAACAGGTCAAGTAATTAATGTGGATGGCGGAATGCTAACATAAATAATAATTTTAATAACCTAAAAACAAAAACATGGACAAATTACCGAAAATTGGATTACCCTTAATTTTAATATTTTCTTTTATCTTATTGATAGGAGGAAAGACTTTAGTAACAATTAACGCTGGTGAAGCTGGAGTTGTATTTAAAACCTTTGATGGAGGTGTCGTAACGGATAAACCGCCATTAAGTGAAGGTTTACAATTTATAATGCCTTGGAATTCAGTAGTTGTATATGAAGTTAGACAACAAGAAGTTTTTGAAAAGATGAATGTATTATCTTCTAATGGTCTAGAAATTAAACTAGAAGCTTCTGCATGGTTTCAACCTACAATAGAAAACTTAGGTAAGTTACACCAGGAGAAAGGAGTAAATTATAAAAGCAGAATATTGTTACCAGCAATTAGATCTGCAGCAAGAAGTGTTGTAGGAAGATATACGCCAGAACAACTATATTCTAGTAAGAGGGATGCTATTCAGTTAGAGATTTATGATGAAACAAAGAAAATTGTAGCTGATCAATACATACAACTTAACGAAATACTTGTTAGAGATGTAACATTACCTCCAACAATTAAAGAAGCGATAGAAAGAAAACTAAAGCAAGAACAAGAGTCTTTGGAATATGAATTTAGACTTGAAAGCGCTAGAAAAGAAGCGGATAAAGTTAGAATTGATGCACAGGGTAAAGCTGATGCGAATAGAATACTAAACTCTTCTCTTACAACTAATATTTTAAGAGACAAAGGTATTGAGGCTACGATAAAGTTAGCTTCATCAAACAACTCTAAAGTGGTTGTTATAGGAAGCGGAAAAGATGGATTACCTCTTATCTTAGGAAATAATTAATTTCTACTTTTAAAATAAAAATAAACCTCATAAAGTATTTATGGGGTTTTTTTTATAACAAAAACAGTAAATAAATGAATTTAAATAATTATTATCTAATACATATACAGTTTTTAGGCTATAGGTTTCATGGTTGGCAAAAACAGCCTAATCTAAAAACTGTGCACTTAATGATTGATAGAACTATTAATTATGTATTTGATGGTGACAACAAATTTAAAACATTAGGAACAGGCAGAACTGATGCAATGGTCTCAGCCACAGAAACAGCACTCGAGTTATTTACAGACAAACCACTGATTAACTTGTTAGAGTTCCAAGATTTAATAAATAAAAATTTCCCACAAGACATTAGAGCCTTATCTATAGAAAAGGTCAGCAAAGACTTTAATATTATAAATAGTCCCAAACTAAAGGAATACAGGTATTTGTTTTCTGAGGGGGTAAAAAATCACCCTTATTGTGCACCATTCATTACAACATTTTTAGATGATCTAGATATTAATATAATGAAAGTTGGCGCTAAATTGTTTGAGGGCAAGCATAACCTGAGGTCATACTGCTATAAACCAAATGACAATGGATTATTTGAAAGAGAAATAAACCATTGTAGAATTACTACAAACGAAACTCTAAAAGCAAGTTTTTTTCCAAAAATTAGTTATGAATTAACAGTAATTGGTAAAGGTTTCATGAGGAATCAAATCCGATTAATGATGGGTGTTCTTGTTGAACTAGGTAGAGGAGAGGTAGACCTTAAATATATAGAAGACTCCTTAATTGAATATAACCCTAGAATAAATTACATAGCACCCGCTTCAGGATTAAGGCTTAATAAAGTAACATTTACAACTTAAGGTTTTTAATACTCACACTAGAAGGCATTTCAAATATATGTAGATCGAAATACTTAACAGATGAAATGATATGATCGAATATATCTGAAATTATATATTCGTAATTCTGCCATGCTTTATCTGAACTAAAAGCGTAAACTTCTAGAGGAACACCATGTATTGTCGGATTTAATTGTCTGACCATTATAGTCATATCTTTATTTATTGCCGAGTGCGTTTCAATGTAAGTTTGCAAGTACTTTCTAAAAACCCCAATATTAGTTAAATTCCTTCCGTTAAGAAGAAGGTCTTTATCAACATTGTTTCTTGAATTAAAACCATCAATATCATTTCTCCTGTCATTAATATAGGATGAAATAATCTCAATTTTTGATAGTTTTTCTATATCCTCTTTATTAAGAAATTTAATACTATCAAAATTAATATTTATAGATCTTTTAATTCTTCTACCTTCGGAACTTACCATACCTCTCCAGTTTTTAAAAGAATCTGAAATAAGTGCATAAGTTGGGATAGTAGTTATAGTCATGTCAAAATTTTGAACTTTAACCGTAGCTAAATTAATTTCAATAACATCTCCATCAGCACCGTACTTTTGAAATGTAATCCAATCTCCAATTCTAACCATATCGTTTACAGAGACCTGGATACTAGCAACAAATCCCATAATAGTGTCCTTAAATACTAAAATGATTATAGCGGACGCTGCACCAATTGTAGTAATGAACTCCATAAAACTTCTTCCTGTTATAAGAGCTAGTAGACTAACTACAGAGAAAGCCCAAATAAACATCATTATCACTTGAATATAACTATCTATAGGTTTATCTTTTAGCTTAGGTAGTGTCTTGAAATAATCTCGTACAGTATAAATTAAACTTCTCAATATAAACACAATTACTAGTACTAGTATCATTTTATTGAGCCTTAACAATAAATCAGAAATAGCTGTAAATTCATTAAATATGAAAGGGATAATCGATAAACTAATAGAGAATGGAATTATATGAGCTATATATTTTGGGGTTCTATTTGTTATTAATATATCATCAAATCTAGACTTTGATTTTTTTGCGAATTTTATAAATACAACTCTTATTATCTTTTTACATATAAAATCAATTACGTATAGCCCAATAAGACTAATCAAACTTAGTATTAAGACATATAATATTAATGTATTTTCATCAGTCATACCAATTTCCATTAGATATTGATTTAGTATTTGAGATAGCTCTTTCATTTTTTATGTTATATCATTGTTGAAATCCTATTTTACATAATATAAATTATAGGACAATCAGATGTCTGTTAAGATTTTCTCAATAAATAACTATTGAGATATATTATTAGTCGTTGGAAGCGATAACCATTTCCCTATCATACTTACAACACATTGGTAGTTTATCATAATCTTCAGCAACCGCTAAAATAATTTCGGTATCGTAACCAGATTTCGATATAGCATTATGAATATCAGAAAGCAACTTATCGTTAACATCAGAATTGATATTAATGTTGATTATTTTTGATTCTCTAGACCAAGAAGCATTGTCTACACCATTGATAGACATAGCTGCTGCTTCGATAGTAGATTTACACATACCACAATTACCTCTAACTCCGAAAGATATATCACTTTGTATTTCGCTTGTAAGTTGTATTTCTGGTGTGTTTACAACCTCTATAATAACAGGAGTTTTCTTGTTTAAACAAGAAACTAAAAACATAATACTTGTAATCAAATATATTTTATTCATAATTTAAAAATTTAGATATTAATATTGGTTTTCTTTCTATTTGCTTTAAAACTTTTTATAAAATAAATCATTGATAGTAAAGAAGTAGATATCATGATTAAAACACGTATTAACCCTAGACCTCCAGTATCAAAAGATTTTGGTAATCTCATTATTATTAAAGCTAGTAAAATTATTAATGTTAGCAAAACTGCAATATGAGCTATAAACTTATTTTTATCTTTCACCCCACTGCTACATAACAATAAAACGACTCCAAATACAACGGGAATGAGAGCTGTTAAAGAAGAAACTTCAAAGTATCCCCAAACACCAATAGAAATTAGCGCAACGGAGTTAATTATGTTTGCTTTATAAGAATCCATGAAATATTATTTTATTAAGTAAGTTTCTTAAATAAATATAATTAAAAATTAACAAACTGTTATAGTCTCTTTAACTTTATCAAAGTTTTCTCTTAAATAAGATCTTAATCGTTTCTTGTAATCATCGGTAAGCCAATCTAAAAAATTATGTGTACTCTTACTGATACATTTTGAGTATCTATTTATTCTAAAATCTATATCATCATTAAGTTTTTTTGATAAAATAAGCGCATCAAAAATATCTTCACTGTTTTCAATACATATTTCAGCATGTTGAATTATAGATCTCTCTAAAACAACTTTTGAGGACTCCCCTTTTCTTATGGATTCAACATAAGTTTTATTAATATCGAAATAAACTTCTTTAGAACTCAAAAATTCTTGCCTTAATTCATCTGGCATTTCATATCTAAAATTACCCTCGATTTCTTCATCGGTAATTATACTGTCTAGATAATAATTTGGTGATTTAAATATTCTTTGCCAATCTAAATCAATTCCCCATTCACCAAACCTGTGAAAATTGTTACCCAAATCTATAACATTAAAGTGAGGTTTGTTTTTTAGTATTCTAGACCCCCTACCAATCATCTGGTAATATAATGTTAATGATTTTGTTGCTCTATTAAGTATTATTGATTCAACAGTTGGTTCATCAAATCCAGTTGTTAATATACTAACTGAAGTTAAGATTGCACCAGGAGTAACTTTAAACCAATGTAAAATTCTAGCCCTTTCTTTTTTAGATGCTGTGTTATCTAAATGAGCTACATCATAACCTGCGGTCTTAAACATATCGTAAACAATAAGTGATGTGTTTATTCCATTGTTAAAAATCAATGTTTTTAACCCTTTAGATTTTTCTTCATATGACATTAACAACTTAGATAACATGTCGTTGTTAGTGTACAGATCTTCAGAAGACTTTACAGTGTAGTCACCATTAGCACCTATAATCAAAGAGGTTAAACCAACGTTAAATGAATACATATTAGCACTAGCTAAAAATTCGTTCTTTATCAAATCTTGGATAGACTCCCCTACTATTAATTCATCATAGTTATCGGTCATTGGTAGCTCAATATTAGAACTTAAAGGGGTTGCTGTTACACCTAGTATGAAAGAATTGCTAAAAAATTTAAATAGTTTAGTGAATGAATTATAGTGAGCTTCATCAATTATAACTAATCCAATTCCTGAAATATCTAACTTACCATCATTAAGTCTATTATTTAGAGTCTCAACCATAGCTACAAAACAGCTATACTTAGATTGATTATCTAGATTAGCTTTACTGTCAATAATTTTATTAACTACTCCAAACTCAGATAACACTTTTGATGTCTGTTTGCACAACTCTATTCTATGAGTCATAACTAATACTTTCATATTGTGATTTGACAAGTACTGTCTCACAATTTCTGAAAAAATAACAGTTTTTCCACCACCTGTAGGTAATTGATACAACAAATGATAATCTTCTCTAGAATTCTCAAAACTATCAAAAATCTTATCAATAGCACCTTTTTGATAGCTATATAAGCTTTTGTCAGCTTTTCTTTCTTCTTTCTCGTTTAGGGTAATTATCATTTGAAAAATGTTGGTGGGCAAAAATACCAACTTTAGTTAGTTTTTCTACTATAAAACATTATTTATTTTATATTTTTATAGTTAAACACTTACTGATGAACTCTTACCTCAAAGCCATATTTTTACTTATAATTATTGCTGTTATTTATCTTTTAAAGATTAATAATGACAAAAACACTCTTATAGAGAAAGCAAAATCAATACACAATAATATTATAACTCTCGACACACATTGTGATATTGACGTTCGAAATTTTACTGACTCAATTAATTATTCTCAAAATTTAAATACACAATGTAATATTCCAAAAATGGAATCTGGCGGCTTAGATGTTGCTTGGTTTGTAGTATACACTGGTCAAGGTGAGTTAAATGATGAGGGCTATGAACAAGCTTATAATAATGCGATATCAAAATTTAATGCTATTCAAAATTTAGTTAACATCTATGCGCCAGAAAAAATTGGATTAGCACTTACTTCAGAAGATGTTAAAAAAATTCATAGTAGTGGTAAAAAAGTTGTAATGATTGGTATTGAAAATGGCTATCCAATTGGACTAGACATTAAAAACGTAGAAAAATTTTATGACATGGGAGCACGCTACATGTCATTAGCTCATAATGGACATAGTCAATTAAGTGATAGTAACACCGGGGAGTCCGACGGTGTATATCTTCACAATGGGCTTAGTGAACTAGGAGTTGAGGTGATTAAGGAAATGAATAGGCTAGGTATAATGATAGATATTTCTCATCCATCTAAAGAAGCTATTAGACAAATGATTGAGATAAGCAAAGCTCCTGTTATAGCATCCCACTCTTCAGCAAGAACATTATGTAATCATAGTAGAAATTTAGATGATGAGCAACTAGGTTGGATAAAAAAAAATGGTGGTGTTGTACAAACTGTTGCATTTAAATCGTATTTAAACTCTGAAAAATCTAAACCAAATAGTAATAACAAAGTAGATATTTCAGATTTTGTTGACCATATTGATTATTTAGTAAAAAAAATAGGAATAAATCATGTAGGCATAAGTAGTGATTTTGATGGTGGTGGTGGTATTGAAGGATGGAAAGATGCCTCAGAGACCTTTAACGTAACATTAGAGTTAGTTGAGAGAGGTTATAGTGAGACGGAAATTGAAAAGATATGGTCAGGAAATTTACTTAGAGTTTTAGATGAAGTCTCTTTGATTTCAAGTCGATTAAAGAATTTGTAAAAAACCGAAAAGCTAATAAAGTAAGTGAATTTTAAATATTTTTATAATGAGTTAGCTCACTAATCTTTCTTAAGAAATAAATAATAAAAATTAATTAAAATAATTGCCAGATTAGTAATCACTATTGGATATTGAGTAATTAATGAACCATATATTACGAAAAACAGACATCCAATACTGTTAATTATTCTAAGTTTAATTACGTTTTTCATCATAAATGAAATAAGTAAAACAGTCATTGCTAAATAACCTACCCACTCAGTTAACTCTATACCTAAAAATAATGTGTCCATTTAATATTTTTTTCAAATGTAATCAAATCTAATACTTAAATTAGATATTAATACCTTCTTTTAACCTCTCTTACAATATCTTCTAATCCGTTTAATTGTAATTCATAGACGAGCTCTAATTGTTTACCTATTTTTCCAGCTGGAAAACCCTTGTTTTTATACCATACTATATAATGCTCGGGTAGATCTATTAGGTACCTACCCTTGTATTTACCAAAAGGCATTTTCATTTTAGCTAGATCTATGAGGATGTTTTTGTCTTGAAACATTTAAATATAGCTTAATAATTAAGTAATTTATCTAGTTCTATTTCAAATCTATTGTATGGTAGGTACTGATCTTCTAGACTTTTTTCAAATGGAATAGGAGTATCTAAACTTGCAACTCTTATAACAGGTGCATCTAAGTGTTCAAAGCAATTTTCCATTATAATTGAAGAGATCTCAGAGGCTAACCCTCCAAACATGGAATCTTCTTGTAGTATAATGGCCTTTCCAGTTTTTTTAACAGAACTGATTATAGCCTCTTTATCTAAAGGGCACAACGTTCTTAAATCAATTAAATCAAAAGAGTATTTATCTCTATTTTTTACTATCTCTAAAGCTTTATGTACTGGTGCTCCGTAGGTAATTATAGTTAAATCACTACCGGTCATTAAACTGCAAGCTTTTCCAATAGGTATATTGTAATAACCGATAGGCACATCTTGTCGAATACTTCTATACAATGCTTTATGCTCAAAAAATAAAACAGGGTTTGGATCTTCAATAGATGCTGTTAACAGGCCTTTTGCATCTGCCGGAAAAGCAGGGTAAACAACCTTTAAACCTGGTGTTTTAGTAAACCAAGCTTCGTTTGTTTGAGAATGAAAAGGACCTGCTCCTACTCCTGCTCCACATGGCATTCTTAATACAACATCTGCGTTTTGCCCCCATCTATAATAAGATTTAGCGAGATAATTAACTACTGGATTAAAACCAGAAGTTATAAAGTCTCCAAATTGTAATTCTACTACAGATTTTGTATCACAGATAGATAAACCCATTGCTACTTCAATTATAGAAGATTCGCATATAGGAGTGTTTCTTACTCTATCTTTACCATACTTTTTAACAAAGCCTTCTGTAATTTTAAATACACCGCCATATTCTGCAATATCTTGTCCCATTATAACTAATGAGTCATTCTTTTTCATAGCTTCATCTAGGCCTTCAGAAATAGCATCTACTAACCTTATGTGTTTTGTTTCTATTGAAGGAGAAATAAGTTTAACTTCAAACTTTTTGAAAACATCTGATAATTCAAATTCCACATTTGCAATTGGATAATCTTCATTGTATGCAATTTCTAAATTATCGTTAATCTCTTTGTTTAATATTTCTTTTATGGATTTAATATCTCCTTCATTAATTAATTCATTTTCTAATAGAAAATATTCAAAGTTTGAAATCGGATCTTTTTTAGCCCAAGTGTCTATAAGTTCTTTTGGAACATATTTAACTCCACTAGCTTCTTCATGACCTCTAATTCTAAAAGTTTTAAACTCTATTAATACTGGTCTAGGGTTTTTTCTAATATCTTTTGATATTTTAGATATTTTACTGTATACTTCAATAACATTATTTCCATCTATAATATGTGATTCCATCCCATACCCTACTCCTTTATCAGCTAAATTTTCACAATTATATTGTTCTTTAGTAGAAGTAGATAAACCATAACCGTTATTTTCGATACAAAAAAGCACCGGTAAATTCCATACTGAAGCAACATTTAAGGCTTCATGAAAATCTCCTTCACTTGTGCCGCCATCTCCAGTAAATACAGCTGTAACTTTATTAGTTTTATTAATTAGTTGGTGTAACGCAATACCATCAGCAACACCCATTTGAGGGCCTAAATGAGATATCATCCCAACTATATGAAATTCTTTTGTTCCAAAATGAAAAGACCTGTCTCTACCTTTTGTAAATCCTGAAGCTTTGCCTTGCCATTGGCTAAATAATTTTGAAAGGGGTATGTTTCTAGAAGTGAATACACCTAGATTACGGTGCATAGGTAAAATAAACTCATCATCATTTAAAGCATTTGTTAATCCTATCGAAATTGCTTCTTGCCCAATGCCAGAAAACCACTTAGATATTTTCCCTTGCCTTAGGAGAATTAGCATTTTTTCTTCAATAAGTCTAGACTTCATCATAGCGGTATATAACTCGACTAATTTTAACGTTTTAATACCGCCTGTTTTATACAACATAAAAAATAAAAAATTTTCACTAAAAATATAAAATATAAAATTCTAATAAGCTTAATTATTAATTAAGTTTATTAACTTTATTAACTATTACATAATAATTATAATATTAGTGAAAAATATGGTTACAAATAAAATCCCCAGTGTAAATTTAGCAGATTTCCTTTCTGCAGATGTTGATAAAAAGAATGAGTTTGTTCAGTCAATTGGTAGAGCTTTTGAAGAAATTGGCTTTGTAGCCTTAAATGGACATTTTCTTAATTCTGAATTTAATGAAAAATTATATAAAGAAATAAAATCATTTTTTGATCTACCTCAAGAAGCTAAAAACAAATATGAAATACCTGGTATTTCAGGTCAAAGAGGATATGTTTCCTTTGGAAAAGAATCAGCTAAAGGTAGTAAGCATGGAGATTTAAAAGAATTTTGGCATTTTGGTCAATACGTAGAAGGAGATGAAAAACTTTTACAGGAATACCCTTTGAATGTTGAGATTTCTGAGAATAACGAGTTTAACATAGTTGGGAAGGAAACATATAAATTACTAGAGAAAACAGCTAAATATGTACTAAGGGCTTTAGCTTTATATTTAAATCTAGATGAGTTTTATTTTGATGAATATTTAACTAACGGCAACTCTATACTTAGACCTATTCACTACCCTCCTATCTTAGATAAACCTAAAGATGCTGTTAGGGCTGCTGCACACGGGGATATAAATTTAATTACTTTATTAATGGGAGCTCAAGGAAGAGGATTACAGGTTAAAAATAATAATGGTGAATGGATTGACGCTATTGCTTCTGAAGATCAGTTAATGATAAACGTTGGAGACATGTTATCTAGACACACTAATAATAAATTAAAATCTACAGTACATCGAGTTATTAATCCGTCTAAAGACTTAATGAAGAAATCTAGGTATTCTATTCCGTTTTTTATGCACCCTATAAGTGATATGAAATTAAATGTTCTTGAATCATGTATTAATGAAAAAAACCCTAAATCATTTGAAGATATAACTGCAGGAGAATTTTTAAATCAAAGGTTAGTAGAACTAGGTTTATTGAAAAAGTAATGGATTTACAAGATCAATTAAAAAATTTCTTCCCAGATCATAAGTTAACTGACACTAATTATTCTACAGATGATGTTAAACAACCACAAGACGAACCCATTATCTGTAAGTATGAGAAAAGAAAGGGTAAGCTTATAACTATTTTAGAAAATTTCAAGATTAATAATAGTGAACTAAAAATTATTGCAAAAGATTTGAAAAAATCTCTTAGTGTTGGTGGAACTGTAAAAGAAAATTATATTATAATTCAAGGTGATTATAGGGATAAAATTATGAAAATATTAAATTCTAAAGGCTTTGAAACAAAGAGAGTTGGAGGGTAAAATCAAAATATGTTAAAGCAAAAAGAATCCGAATTAATATTTAATGAAGATGGTAGTGTTTACCATTTAAAATTAAAGCCAGAAAATATATCTAATACAATTATACTAGTCGGTGATCCAGCAAGAGTAGATTTGATTACTCAGTATTTTAGCTCAATTGAATTTACTATCCAAAATAGAGAATTTAAAACTGTTACTGGTATATATAAAAGCACTAGACTTTCAGTTTTATCAACCGGAATAGGTTCAGGTAATATTGACATAGTGTTAAATGAATTAGATACCTTGGTTAATATAGATTTCAACACTAGAAATGTTAAAACTTCACTATCTAAGCTAAATTTAGTCAGAATCGGCACATCTGGTTCAATCCAAGATGATATACCTGTAGACTCCTTACTAATTAGCTCTAAGGCAATTGATATAGATGGATTTCTAAATAATTATAAAATAAGGAAGGAGCATACAGATAACTCTGTGGACCAATTTTTAGATAATTATAAAGAAAACAACAATAAAACTTCACCTTTATGCTTTAAATGTTCTGATAATTTAATGAAGAAATTAAAGGATATAGCTGACTTTAGTGGTGTTACAGTAACTTGTAATGGGTTTTACGGTAGTCAGGGTAGATCAATAAGAATGCAGTCTTCTAATGATGATTTTATTGAAGAACTTAATAAAATTCAATTTATCAATGATAGAGTAACTAATCTAGAAATGGAAACAGCAATTATCTATGGTATGTCAAAAATATTAGGTCATGAAGCGATTTCATTAAATGCAATTTTAGCAAATAGAGAAAATGGCACTTACAGTGAAAATCCTAGTAAAACAATAAATAAATTAATTCTGTTAACACTAAATAGCTTATCGAACTTATAATTTCAACACTTTTCATTTTCATACTTAGACTGGCAGATCAGAGTTTAGGTACCTTAAGAGCATTATTAGTTTCAAGAAATAAACCATTTCATGCTGCTTTAATTGGTTTAGTTGAGTCTGCTATATGGATTATTGCAGTTTCAAAAGTAATACAAAACGTTGCTGACCCTGTTTTAATTGCTGGGTATGCTTCAGGTTTTGCTGCAGGCACAATACTTGGATCATATCTAGAGGGTGTAATTGGAGTCGGCAGTATGGTTATTAAGGTATTTACTCCTATAGAATCTAATAACTTAGCTGATGTGTTAAGAGAGAATGGATATGCTGTTACTGTTATCAATGGAGAAGGTAGAGATGGGGCAGTTAAAATTTACTGGTGTATAGTTTCTAGAAAAAAATTAAAAAAAGTTTTGAAAATTATAAATGACAACAACCCGAAAGCATACATTACTACAGAGTTAGTTAATCCTATTTCTTTGAAAAAATAAAATTTTTACCAATTTATCTGATCTTTACTTTTGGCAATTAAATAGGTATTTGTTTTACTAAAATGTTTGTTTCCAAACCAGTAACCTCTATTGGCACTAAGTGGAGATGGATGGCCTGAATTCAACAATAAATGTTTGCTATTGTCTATTAAATTACTTTTTAATATTGATTTATTTCCCCATAATAAAAAAACTATATTATTTTTATTTTCAGAAATGTAGGATATAATACTATCTGTAAATGTTTCCCACCCTAAGTTATAATGACTTCCAGGAGAGCTGTCCCTTACCGATAAGCAAGAGTTTAGTAACAAAACACCTTGATTAGCTAAATAAGTAAGATCACCGTTTTTAGGAATTGATTTATTTAAGTCATCCTGTAATTCTTTAAATATATTTTTTAAAGATGCTGGTACTTTAACATTTTTATTCACTGAAAAGGACATTCCATTGGCTTGATTAGGCTGATGGTAAGGGTCCTGCCCTATAATTACAACCTTTAATTTTGAAAAGGAACACAAGTTTAAAGAATCAAAAATATTTTTGATTTCAGGATAACAAGAATATTTTATATACTCGTTTTTTACAGTATTAGATAATTCCTGGAAGTAATCTTTGTTTAATTCTTCATGTAAAATATTCCTCCACTGCTGGTTTAAATTAGATATCAAAATTAAATTATTTAATTCCCTTAAACTTACCGACTGACCGTCCGACTATCATAGATACAGCTGCATCACCAGTCACATTAACAACAGTTCTACACATATCTAAAGGTCTATCTACAGCGAAGATTAAAGCTAGACCTATAGCTAGTTTATCAGAAGGGAATCCAATTGATTCTAATACAATCACTAGCATTACCATCCCAGCTCCAGGAACTGCAGCACTACCTATTGAAGCTAGTAATGCTGTTAATACAATTGTAAGTTGATCTGCTAATGTTAAATCAAATTCTAATGCTTGGGCTATAAATACAGCAGCAACTGCCTGATATAAACTTGTACCATCCATATTAATTGTAGCTCCTACTGGTAAAACAAAACTAGAAACTTCTTTATCAACCCCTATATGGTTTTCAACCCTATCCATAGTTAATGGTAAAGTTGCAGCACTACTACTAGTTGAAAATGCTAAAAGCTGAGCAGGGCTAATTTTTTTTAAAAACACTAAAGGATTTGAATTAGTGAAAAAATAAACTGCTGCACAGTAAAATAGTATCATAATAAATAGTCCTAGACAAACCACTCCACTATATTTTAAGAGTGCGAGTAAAAGGTCTGGATCGTTTGATGAAGTTATAACACTAGCAAGAAGCGCAAATACAGCATAAGGAGCTGTTTTCATGATTAAATCAACCATCTTTAATACAACAAAGTTAAGTGAATCGAAAAAAGATTTAAGAGGCTTAGATTTTTCTTCACCAATTAAAAGCATACTAATCCCTAAAAATATTGTAACAAAGATAACCTGTAACATTAATGAGTTATTTGACATTGCTTTAAATGCATTGTCAGGAACTGTATCCACAAGGAATTGTAGAGGACTGCTTTGTATTTGATTCGTAGCTTCTGCTAATTTTGATTGCACTCCACTACTTTCAGAATAAGTAGTGGTTAATCTTTCTACAGTTTCACTAGAAATACCAGCGCCAGGATTAATTACATTAACTAAAATTAAACCAATTGATATTGCTATAACTGTTGTTATAATATATGTGACAATTGTCTTGGAACCAATAGTTTTAAACTTTGATATATCTTTAAGATCAGAAATACCTTTTATTAAAGAAGCTAGGATTAAAGGGATGGCAATTAATTTCAAAAGTTTAACAAAGATTGTACCAAGAGGTTTTATCCAGTTATTTACAAACAAATCTCCACCATTTATATTTAGCATTATAATACCAAATAAAACTCCAGTAAGCATTCCAATTAAAATTTTCCAATGTAAAGCCATTTTTTTCATATTTATAATTTATTTAATCTAGAGAGAAGCATATAGTCTGCAATAACTAATGCTGCCATTGACTCAACGATAGGTATAGCTCTTGGCAAAACACACGGATCATGTCTACCTTTACCCATCATAGTCACCTCTTTATTATCTGAATTAATAGTAGTTTGCTTTTGCATAATTGTTGCTACAGGTTTGAAAGCAACATTAAAATAAATATCCATACCATTGCTTATACCTCCTTGAATACCACCCGAATTATTTGTAACAGTAGTATTATCTTCATTAAATAAATCGTTATGTTCACTACCCTTAAGTAATGTTCCTTTAAAACCACTACCGAACTCAAATCCTTTTACAGCATTAATAGTTAACATAGCTCTTCCTAATTCTGAATGCAGTTTATTAAAAACTGGTTCACCAAGGCCAATAGGTACATTTTTAATTACACATGTTATAACCCCTCCTATAGTGTCACCGTTTTTTTTAATGTCCTTAATTTTTTCAATCATAAGGTTTGCTGTAGATTCTTCTGGACATCTTATAGAGTTGTTTTCAATATTGTTTAAATCTAATTCAGAATAATCCTTATTCAGTTTAATATCACCAACAGAAGAAGTATAAGCAATGATTTTAATATCATTGATTAATTGTTTTGCTATAGCGCCCGCAACAACTCTACAAACAGTTTCACGCGCAGAACTTCTTCCCCCTCCTCTATAATCTCTTAAGCCATATTTTTTTTCGTAAGTAAAGTCAGCATGACTAGGTCTAAATACATTTTTTATATGATCATAATCTCTAGATTTTTGATTTGAATTTTTAATAATAAACCCAATTGAAGTTCCTGTAGTAGTACCTTCAAAAATTCCTGATAAAAACTCTACTTCATCTTCTTCCTTTCTTTGCGTAACAATTTTTGACTGACCTGGCTTTCTTCTTTGTAATTCATAATTAATTTTGTCAAAATCAATTTTTAATCCGGCTGGACAACCATCAATTACGCCACCTAAAGCTAATCCATGAGACTCACCAAATGAAGTTAATTTAAATATGTTACCAAATGTGTTCGTTGACATAAGTTTCAGATTGAGAAGTAAAAATAGATTATTAAGATTAAAACAAAAAATAATGCAATAATATATATATATTTATTTTTAATATTAATTTATTTAATATAATGGATTACAAAGGCACGCTTGTTTTAGATTTAAAAGCAATTACTGGTGATAAATATATAATTACCGCTAATTGGAAAAAGCAGCAGTATAGCAAAGGTTGGAGATATGGTTCCGGAGAGGCTTTAGCAGTAGCTAGACCAAGCACACTGTTGGAGATCTGGAAAATTTTACAGATTTGTGTTGAAAGAGATATTATTGTTATTATGCAAGCCGCCAACACAGGTTTAACTGGTGGATCTACACCTAATGGTAATGATTATGATCGTCCAATTGTAATTATAAATACTATGCGTATAGATAACATACAAATCATTAATGAAGGTAAACAAATTGTAGGATTTTCAGGGAGCACATTATTTGGGCTTGAAAACAAGTTAGCACCATATGGAAGGGAACCACATTCAGTCATTGGTTCGTCTTGCATAGGTGCTTCAATTGTTGGTGGTGTTTGTAATAATTCAGGTGGAGCATTAGTTAAAAGAGGTCCAGCCTATACCGAGCTTTCAATTTATGCACAAATTAATTTACAAGGAAAATTAATTTTAGTAAATGATTTAGGAATTGACCTTGGTGATAAACCTGAAGATATATTAACCAATTTACAAACTCATAATTACACTAATGATCAAATACAATTCCCTGACAAATTGGCATCAGATAATGAGTATCAAGAAATAGTAAGAGATGTAGATGCTCATACGCCTGCACGTTATAATGCAGATGGCCGAAGACTACATGGAGCTTCAGGGTGTGCGGGTAAAATTGCGGTTTTTGCAGTTCGTTTAGATACTTACCCTATACCTAGACGACAACAGGTTTTTTATGTAGGGACTAACAGTCCATACGTACTAGGTAAAATTCGTAGAGATATACTATCTAAGTTTGAAAATCTACCTAAATCGGGTGAATATATCCACAGAGACTGTTATGATGCTGCAAAAAAATATAGTAAAGATACTTTTATTGCTATTGACAAAATGGGGCCCAGCTTTATTCCAAAATTATTTGAATTCAAGAGAAAGGTTGACCGTATCTCTAATAACCTTAAATATCTTCCTAATAAGTTTTCTGATAAATTAATGCAGTTCTTAAGTAATTTCTGGCCTAATCATCTCCCTAAGCGAATGGAGCAATATAGAGATAAATACGAACATCATTGGGTTATTGAAATGTCTGATGATGGGATTGATGAAGCAAAAAAATACTTTAAAAAATTCTTTAATATGAATGAGGGAGACTTTTTTGAATGCTCTAAAAAAGAGGCGAAAAAAGCAATATTACATCGATTTGTTGCTGCTAGTGCTTTAGGGCGATATCATGCTATTAATAATGACAAATTAGGAGCAATGATGTCTATGGATATAGCTTTCCCAAGAAATGAAAAAGAATGGTTTGAAAAATTGCCACCTGAAATTGATGATTTAATAGAGTTGAAATTGTATTATGGTCATTTATTTTGTCACGTCTTACATCAAAATTATGTTGTAAAAAAGGGAGTAAATGCAGCTGACTTGAAAAAAAAATTATTAAAAACATATGATGCTAGAGGAGCTGAATATCCAGCTGAACATAATGTTGGTCATGAGTATATAGCAAAACCTTCACTTTCAAGATTCTACAAGAAATTAGATCCAATTAATGGATTTAATCCGGGTATTGGACATACTAGTAAGCGTAAGTATTGGAAATAGAGAGTAAATAAAAAGTTTAAATAACTCTTAAAAGTTCAGATTTTCTTGAATTTTTCCAACTACCACCTGTGAAATCTGGAATTTTAATAGTTTTACTTTGATTTAGTACAGACATTTCTGATAAAGGTATTATGGAACTCCACATAACACTATCGTATACATTAATATCTAGAGGCAAGCCTTTATTTAAACATCTAATAATTCTATATATCATTACAAAATCCATACCGCCGTGCCCTACTTGATTTTTAGATATTTCGGCTTCCATTTTATCCCAAAGTGGATGATTATACAAATCTCTGTATTTATTGTATTCTTCTTGATTTAGCCAACTGTGCCCCCATTGTAAATCAGCGTTATTAATAAATAATTTTGATGGGTACCCTTGATGAGAGGCTTTTGTTCCGTTTACATTATTTAACCTTGTGTATGGTCTTCCAGTATGAACATCAAACTGAAGTTTAATTGTTTTACCTAAGTTAGTTTTAATTAAAGTAGTGTTCATATCTCCACAAGAAAACTTTTTAAAATCACTATCTATAGATTTTGATGCTATGCTTAGTGATTCTTCATTAGAACTCATAGAAACTAAGTGATTAAAATTATCACCTCTACCAATATCCATATATGAACAAACTGGCCCAAGACCATGAGTAGGATAAAGGTTACCATTTCTTGTTTGATGATGCTTTATTCGCCATTGGTTATGATAATAATTATCATCTAACATGTGTTTTCTTAAATCATGAATATAGGCACCTTCTGCATGATTAACACTTCCGAAAACTCCCTTATCTATCATGTTCAACAGCCATAGTTCTTCGTTGTTAAAACAACAGTTTTCCATCATCATACAATGCTTTTTAGTAGACTCTGCAACCTCAATTATCTTCCAACAGTCATCTAAAATATTAGCTATAGGAACTTCGCAAGCAACATGTTTATCATTCTGCATAGAAGAAATACACATCTCTGTATGTGTGTCCCATGGTGTAGCGACGATTACTAAATCAATATCATCTCTTTTTACTAATTCTTTCCAGGAATCTACACTTCCTCTGTATACTTCTGGAGTGTGTTCTTGAATTGTTTTTAAATACTTTAAGTTTTTATTTATACTGTCATCATTCAAATCACATAATGCAACTATCTCAGACAAATTATGTTTGATTAAATAATCAAACATTTGAATTAAAACACTACCTCTATTTCCTAGACCAATTACACCAACTTTAACTTTGCTAATTGGCTCATGTTTTAAACCAAAACAAGATCCGTCATTTTTATAATCGTTATTTAAATAGTCAAGATTATTGTCAGGGTTAGCCATTGCTTTTGGTGAAATACCTAAAAACATCGCAGCACTTGCGGAAATTTTTAAAAAATCTTTTCTTTTCATAATAAATTATTTTATGATGATTGTTTTTCTAAAGTCTTTCTATATATATCCTCATAACTAGGCACTATGTTGTGAACATCGAATTTATTAGCTTGAATTTTTGCATTCTTTTTAAATTTAATCAAATTATCTGAATCTTCTAAAATTTTGATAGCATTTTTAGCCATCTGATTTATATCTCCAACGTTTGAAAGAAAACCTGAAAATCCATTTAAATTTACTTCAGGTAGCCCGCCTGAGTTGGTAGATACCACAGGGACAGATGAAGCCATGGCTTCCAAGGCAACTAAGCCGAAGCTTTCTGTAGTTGATGCTAATATAAATACATCACTTAAACATAATATTTTTGCAGTTTCATTAGATGCACCTAAAAACAAAACTTTATCATTTAGATTTAACTCTTCACATAATTTTTCTGCTTTTATCCTTTCAGGTCCATCCCCTAACAATATTAATTTTGAGCTAATTTTATTATTAATTAGATTAAATGAATTTATAACATCATCAATTCTCTTAACTTTTCTAAAATTACTTATATGTGTAATTATCTTTTCATCATCATTAGCTAAAATCCCTCTATCACAATTTTCATGTAAGTGATTATATTTTTCTAAATCTACAAAGTTTGGTATTACTTCAATATCCTTATCAATATTAAACAAACTAAGAGTGTCATTCTTTAAATCTTCTGAAACTGAAGTAACTGCATCAGAATTATTTATACTAAACTCTACTGCAGTTTTATAATAAGGGTGACTTCCTACTAAAGTTATATCTGTCCCATGCAAAGTAGTAACTATAGGTAAATCGATTCCTCTAGTCTTTAACATCTGTTTAGACATATATGCTGCATAAGCATGAGGTATAGCATAATGTACATGAAGAATATCTATTTTATGCAACTGAACCATATCTACAATCTTGCTAGATAGTGCTAATTCATATGGCTGGTAATGAAATAAGGGATAGTCAGGGACTATCACTTCATGGTAATGAATATTATTATTAAATAAATCTAATTTAACAGGCTGATTATAAGTTATAAAATGAACTTCATGACCTCTTTTACTTAATTCTAATCCAAGTTCAGTAGCTACTACTCCACTACCTCCATATGTAGGATAACATACAATTCCTATAATCATAATGTTTATTTTATTATTGATTCATAAATCAGGTTCTGGATATCCGTTCTAATGTTGCTATTTAATAATTTATTTTCCTTAGAGTCAGGATATGATCTATTAGATAAGAAAACGTAAACTATTTTTTCTTCAGGATCAGCCCATGTATAAGTTCCAGTCCAACCAGAATGACCAAAACTATCCATAGAAATGCATCCACATGTTGGACCATCACCTTCAATTTGTGGTTTATCAAATCCAACCCCTCGCCTATTGTCATCATCACAATAGTAACACTTATTAAATAAATTTATAGTTGATTTGTCAAAATATTTTTTGTTTCCATAAAGACCTTCTTGTAAATACATTTGCATAATTTTAGCAACATCTCTTGCATTGCTAAATAAACCAGCATGTCCACCAATCCCTCCTTGCATGGCAGCTCCCATATCATGAACCGTTCCTTTAATTTCTTGATATCTAAAATAATCATCAATTTCTGTAGGTGCTATATTATTGATTGAAGTGATCTCTTTTGGAAAATAGGATGTATTAGCCAACCCTAGTTTATTAAATAATTGTGCATTAATTATATCGGACAAATCTTTAGAGTAGTAATTTTCAATATATTCTTTAAATATATAATATGGCAAATCACTGTATTTATATTTTTCATCATTTAATTCGCTATCTTTAATTTGGACATTTATGCTATCTCTATATGTAGATAATAAGTATAAGCTATCTGTTACCTTGATGTTAAATTTATTGCTATAAAAACTATTATAATATAGTGAATTGGGTTTTTTAGTTAGACTGTCTAACGTTGATCTATAAAATGGTATCCAAGATTTTAGATTTGAATAATGAGATAACATCTCTTTAATAGTTTTATCTGATTTGTTTGAACCTATATATCTGGGTATCAAATCTTTTAATTTTGTATCTAATGCAATTGTGCCATTTTCTACAAGTCTCATGACAATCGGTAAAGTAACCAGTATTTTGGTTAATGAAGCTAAGTCATAGATTGTATTGTTTTTGACTTTTATTTTTTTATCATAAGTCAAATAACCAAAGCTTTTTTCATATATAATTTTACCATCCTTAGCGACTAACAACTGTAACCCTGGCGTCATAGTTGAGCTAATAGCTATATTAGCCAAGGAATCCACTTTTTTTAATTTATTAGAGTTAACTGAGACAGATTCTGGAATCCCATAAGACAATCTATTAATATGATCTATTTGAATTCCTTCACCTGTAGAAAATAATTTACCAATACTAACAGGGAGAATGCCTTTAGAATCTATAGCTCCAAAGATAAGTTGCGCTGACTTCTGCTGAAATACTGCTGAGTTTTGATATGATATTATAATCCCTTTAATATTTTTTATGTTTTTGAAGGAATTTAAACTATAAGGACTTCCAAATACATTTAGAATAACGTTGACTTTTTTTGATATATGATTAATCAAATTAATCTCTTCTTTCTTGATTTTATAACTTTTCCATGGAGTATTACTGTTAGCGTGAATTCCAATTATAATCGTATTGTATTTGCTTATTAAGTCATCTACATTTGTAAAATCAAGATTTGATAAGTAATTAACTTTTGAATATTTATTTAAATAAGAGAAAAATGAAGTATTAGAATCATTACCAAAACTTAAATAACCAACTCTTTCACTTAAATCTTTTATTGGGATTATATTTTCTTTATTTTTTATTACTGTTAGAGAGTTTTCCACCAACTTTTCATTTAATATTTCATCTGAAACACTATTCAAATCGTTATCTAGATCATAAGTAGAAATAGGTGAGAATTTGTTTAATCCAACTTTATATTTAGCTTTCAATATTTTTTTTACAGAATAGGACAATCTTTCTTCAGTAATTGAACCAGTATTATATCCATTGATTATGGAGCTAACGCCTTTTGATACATTTTCTGACATTAATAAAATATCATTTCCTGCTTTAAATGCTAACAAGTCTAGATTACCTTTAGACTTAAAGCTAGAAAGACCTTTCATTTCTAAGGCATCCGTAATAATTAGGCCTTTAAAACCTAATCTGTATTTTAAAAGTTCCGTTACTATTGCAAAAGATAAAGTTGAAGGTAGACCTCTTGTTTTTTCTAGACTTGGGATTTCTAAATGTGCTATCATAATACTTTCAAGACCATTGTTAATTAAATTTTCAAAAGGTTTTAACTCAACGTTTAAAATCCTTTCTTTTTTATGATTAATAATTGGTAAACTCTTATGAGAATCTGTACTTGTATCTCCATGTCCAGGGAAGTGTTTTGCACTAGACAAGACATTCATCTGTTGTTGTCCAATCATATAATTTAATGATTTAGAAGATACGTTTTGCATGCTTTCACCAAAGGACCTATTCCCTATAATAGGATTTTCAGGGTTTGTATTAATATCTACAACAGGAGCAAAATTAAAATTTACTCCAATTCTTTTACAATGAGCTGCAATTCTATTACCGACATGTTTAATAAGTTCATTATCACTTATAGCACCCAATGTCATATTCCAAGGGAATGTAAAAGTTGAGTCTAGACGCATACTAAGACCCCATTCAGCATCCATACCTATTAAAAGAGGTATATTAGACATGTCTTGATATAAGTTGGTTAATTCAACTTGCTTTTCAGCAGATCCATTTGAGAATATAATTCCACCAACACCATTGCTAGTTATTTCATCTAAAATTTTAGTTTTATGACTAATGCCCTTATTAGAGACGGCTTGTACTACAAATAGCTGTCCTACTTTTTGATTTAATGTCATAGAAGAGTATACACTATCAACCCATTTCATTTGATACTCATCCCCTAAGACTAAAAGGGGGTCAGCAGAAGTTTGACTTGCAACTTCACTAAATAATAGTGATAAGATAAGAAAACATCTTATTATCATAATTTAATATTTAGTATTGGATTAAAAGAATCTATTGTGCCAACTTTCTTCTATAGGTACTTCCCAATTATTTAAAAACTCTGACTTACTATTGATTAGGTTATTAAAAACAATAGTTTTTTTCGAAATAGATCTGTTTTTAATCATCTTCTTAAATTCGATCAATGGTTTGTATGCAATAAATTCACCGTGTCTATAGGAAACATTTATTTTGTCTAATAAACTAACATCATACTCTGCTTCAAGTTCTTGAATAAACCTCACTGATGAATCAATAGAACAGCCAGTTGCAAGATTAAATGATTCATTCAAAGAAATAACAATAAACCTACTGTATTTAATTATAAAACTAGCCTGCAGATCACTACCGTGAGCGGTCCAAGAAATCAAAAAATTTTTTATTTTAGATTCAATTTCATTAATCTCTATTATAGAAAGAGTTCTGTTTGATTGATATATCCATATTCTAGATTCTTCACTTATTACATCAAAGTCGACAATCATATTTTACAAATCTTGAGCTGTTACTATTAATTCTACTATATCTAAAACTTTAACATCATTTTCTTTTTCTTTGGCCTTAACTCCATCGCTAATCATAGTGTTGCAAAATGGACATCCTGCAGCGATAATACTTGTCTTAGTATTAAGCGCTTCTTCGGTTCTTTCAATATTTATTTCTTTGTTACCTTTTTCAGCATCTTTAAACATTTGAGCACCACCAGCACCACAACATAACCCTTTTGACTTACACCTTTTCATTTCAATCAATTCTAACTCTAATTTCTGAATTAGTTCTCTAGGCGCTTGATATTCATTGTTTGCTCTACCTAAGTAGCATGGGTCATGATAAGTTATTTTTTTTCCTTTGTATTCTCCACCTTCAATTTTTAATCTACCCTCTTTTAATAAATTATTTAAAAATTGAGTGTGGTGTAGTACTTTATATTCTCCTCCAAGAGAAGGATATTCATTTTTAATTGTATTAAAGCAATGAGGACATGTAGTAACAATAGTTTTGACACTGTATGAGTTTAACACCTCGATATTTGACATCGCTTGCATTTGAAATAAAAATTCATTTCCTGAACGCTTAGCTGGATCACCCGTACAAGACTCTTCAGTTCCAAGAACTGCAAACTCTAAATTAATTGAATTTAATATTTTAACAAAAGCCTTAGTTATTTTTTTAGCTCTATCATCAAAACTTCCAGCACACCCAACCCAAAACAAAACTTCTGGTTCTTTTCCTTCGGCGGCATATTCAGCCATTGTTTTAACATGTAAATTATTCTCCATTTTAATTATATTTCGTCATCAAAAACTTGCACTTTAACTTTTTTTTCTACTAAATCTGTAAATTTACCTTTATATCTAGTAGCTCTTACTAAATGATTGTCTATCCAATGATAATTTCCTCCCCTAGGTTTACCCATTAGTAAGGAATGGAATTTAAAACCATGTTTGTTTAACCAGGTTTCAGTAACAACTCTATTTTCTTCTATTCTAGAAGTGAAAAAACATATCATATGTCCTTCATCATACCATTTATTACACGTCTCAAGAGCATCATAAAAAGGTTCACAAGTTACCATTCTTTCAGGTTCTTCATTTGGAATATCATCCGTAATGGTCCCGTCAATATCAATTAAATAATTTTTTATACCATTAGGTAAAATTGGACTAACTTTTTCACCACCTTCAACTTTATCATGAAGTATTTTATCTATATCTTCTCTTTTCATTCTACTTTGTTAAATTATATTATATTTTAATTTTATTCTTTCCAGTTTAATCTATCCATTTGATTGTAAGGCCATGGAGCTCCATTGTTTTCAATATTTGACATCATGTTATTTAATTCTAATGGCGCTGATGATTCTTCCATTACTAAATACCTTCTCATGTCTAATATAATAGAAAGAGGGTCAATACTAATTGGACATTCTTCAACGCATGCGTTGCAAGATGTACAAGCCCATAATTCCTCTTTAGATATATAATCGTTAAGCAAAGATTTTCCATCAGGAACAAACACATCATTATTCATGTCTATATTCTTTCCAACTTCTTCAATTCGATCTCTAGTATCCATCATTATTTTTCTAGGAGAGAGTTTCTTACCAGTGATATTAGCAGGACAAACACTAGTACATCTTCCACATTCAGTACATGAATACGAATTTAGTAATTGTAATTTATTTAAATCCATAACATCAGAAGCACCAAATTTTTCGATCTCTTCAAAATCAGTAGCATCATTGGAAAATGCCATATCAGGATTCATCATCAATTTAACCTCTTTTGTTACACTGTTTAAATTATTGATTTCACCTAAGTTGTTAAGTTTAGCAAAATATGTGTTTGGGAAAGCTAAAAGAATATGTAAATGTTTTGAAAAATACAAGTAATTCATAAAAATCAATATCCCTATAATATGAGCCCACCAACAAACTCTTTCAATTATGTGTAAAGAATCATTTGAATAACCCTTAAAAAAATCTGCAACATAGCTACTAATTAAATTTCCAGAATTCATCTCTTGAAACCTCAAATCTGCAGCATTCATAGTAATGAAAAGTGTCATTAATATAACTTCAAAATAAAGAATAAAGTTAGCATCATTCTTAGGCCATCCTTTCATGTTATCACCAAAGAATCTTTTTATTTTGAGGACATTTCTTCTAATCCAAAAAAGAGAAACAGATATAATAACTAAAACAGCTAATAATTCAAATGTGGCAATTAAATAACCATACAAAGACCCTAAGTAATCAGAAAACAATCTATGCGTACCTAATAGACCGTCTAAAACAATTTCTAATAGCTCAATGTTAATAACTATAAATCCTATATAAACAATCACGTGTAAGATTCCAGAAACTGGACGCTTAATTATTTTACCTTGACCTAAGGCGATTTTGCACATGTTTAAAAGCCTTTGTTTTTTATTATCTCTAGTATTAATTTCTTTTCCAAGATTTATATTTCGGTAAAGACGATTTAAATTTCTTGCAAAGAAATATAAACCAAAAAACAAAATGCTGACAAAAATTATATTAGGTAAATATTCAGACATGCTTTGTTAATTAATTTTTTTTAGGTTTTTTTCCAAATATAGAAAAGTGAACATATCTATTTGGATTAGTTTTAATGTCGTTAATCAATATTTCTAATTCTAAGGTAGCATTTTCCAAATTATTAAACACAGCATCGTTTTCTAGAAATTTTGAAACACTACCCTCTCCGTTATTTGCTTTAGTAATTATTGAATTAAAACCAGTGACTGTTGAATTAATATTATTAATTAAATCTTTGATGTTAACTTCTGAAATATTCTCAGTTATAACACTAAGGTTCTCAGAAGTTAATTCAATGTTTTTTAAAGATTTATTTATGGAATTAGAATTGTCTGATATTAATGAATGTAGATTTTCAGTTGTTTCATTAAGAGACATTGAGAGATTCTTGAAGTTTCTAATACTTTCTTGGATAGAATTTTTAGTTTCATTATCAAACACACTATTGATAGTTAGCATAACCTTATCTGCGTTCTTAATTGCACTCTCAAGTTTCTCTTGTAATGGAGATAGTCGTTGATTAACTAATTCTGTAAATCCAGGCTTAATTGTGCCTATTAAGTAATCTCCGTCTAATGCAATAGATTTATCATCATAATCAGGAATAATGGCTATTGCTTTACCTCCAATTAATCCAGTCTCATATAGCTCTGCCTTACTACTTTTAGAAAATTTCACGTCATTATCAATTAACAGTTTAATTTCAAGTTTATTAGTCCCGTCATTACTGATATTAATATTCTGAACTTTACCTATTTTGTAACCACTAATTGTAACTGGGTTTGAAGGTTCTAATCCTTCTACATTTTCGTATACTACAGTAAAAGTTCTTGACTTTTCAAAAAGATTTATTCCCTTTAAATAATTAAATGAAAAAATAGTCATTACTAGTCCCGTAATCACCAATATTCCTGTTCTTATTTCTTTTGTGATTTTCAATATTTTTTATTAAGACTCTAAATTAATAAATAATAAATCAATTTTTTTATAATATTAAATTATAATGAATTAATCTAAACTAATTTGAATTCCATTTTCGAAACCAACAATAAACGCATTTTTAAAACCCTTAGAAATTGCAAAGTTTTGTTTCCTTTTTATTTCTTCTAAACTGTTAGAGGAACTATAATAGTATTTATATAATTTTGCGGATTTTAACCTTGAAATGTTTCTTAATCCTTTAAAATTATATGATTTAAGTTCAATTTTTGTTTTACTGGCTGCAATCTGCACTTTATAAGTAATATTAGAGTTAGCATATTCTAATTCTGAAATTAAATTACCAATATTTAAAGCTTCTTTATATTCGAATACAGCAGTATTAATGTTATTGGCAATATCTCTCTGAGCTTTAGTAGAGTTTAGATAAGCTGCTTCTTTAGGATTACTTATAAACCCTGTTTCTACCAAGACACTCGGCATATATGTATTATGTAAAACCCAAAATCCGGATTGTTTAACTCCTCTGTTTTTTAAATTTAAATTATTTTTAAAATTATTTTGAATATTAGTGGCTAATAATATACTTTGATCTAGATAATCTTCCTGCATTAAAGTAAGTCCGATAAGGCTTTCTGAAGAATTTGGATCGTAACCTTCATAATTTTCTTCAAAGTCTTCTTCTAGAAAAATAACCTCATTCTCTTGCTTTGCTATATTAAAATTCCTCTCATTTGCATGTAATCCTAAAACAAAAGTTTCACTTCCAGAAACGGATGAATCATGAAATGAGTTACAATGTATTGATATAAATAGATCCGCATCTGCAGAGTTTGCAATTTTCGCTCTTTGTCTAAGCCCTAAATAGACATCTTTTTTTCTGGTGTATATCACTTCATTTGAAATATCTTTCTCAAGTAATTTGCCAAGATTTAATGCGATTTTTAATGCAATTTCTTTTTCAGTAAAACCAAGTTTGGTTGGTTTCCCTGGATCCTTACCTCCATGGCCAGCATCAATAACAATTTTAAATTTTTCTTGAGAGTAAAATTCGGTTATACTAAATAAAAAAATAACAAAAAAAAGATATTTTGTTAAACTCGGGTTAAAAATTCTATTATATTTATATGAGTAAGACATATTTTTATATATTAATTTTTGATAAAAATATACGTAACTTTATCAAATATTATTATGTTAATAATCCATTTCAAAAATACATTATAAACATTGCATAAATTTATTCTTAATATAGTTTTAGCTTTAAGTTATACAATGTTTATAAACAGCCCCTTTATGGCTCAAGAAAAAAATAGTTCTTTAAACATTGAAACTACAAATACTACAATTAAGGATAGCGTAAGTTCTGATACAACTCAAGTTAAAAAAAACTTTTTTAACAGTGGTGCTGTATACAAAGCCTCCGATACAGTTTCAATAAACCCTAACCAAAAAAACATTACATTATACAATAATGCTAAGTTAGTTTATGGAGATATGGAAATCACATCTGGTAAAATAGTTATTGATTATTCGAAAAATGAAATATATGCTGGAAGAATAAAGGATTCTAGTGGTGCCTTAACACAATCTCCAATATTTAAACAAGGTAGCGATATTATTGAACCTGACTCAATTCGATTCAATTTAGATACTAAAAAAGCTTTAATCTTCAACTCAAAGACAGAACAGTCAGGAATGAATATTATTTCAGAAAAAACTAAAAAAGAGAATGATTCTGTTTATTTTATGGATAGGGCTAAATTTACAACATCAGCTGACCCTGAAAACCCAGAGTACTATTTTTTATTAAGAAACGCAAAAGTTGTTCCTGGTAAAAAAATAATTACAGGATTTACTAATATGTATATAGCGAATGTTCCTACTCCTATTGGTTTACCTTTTGGATATTTCCCACTTACAAAAAAAAGAACATCAGGAGTCATTTTTCCGTCTTTTGGCGAACAAAATGATAGAGGTTATTTTTTGCAAAACGGAGGTTACTATTTGGCTATAAGTGACAATGCTGATTTAGCAATATTAGGAGATTACTATACTAATGGAAGTTATGGGTTTAGGTTAGAAAATAATTATGCATATAGGTACAAATTTAGAGGAAACTTAAGCTTTAGGTATGAGAATTTAATTAAAAGTGAAAGAGGTTTTCCAGATTATTCAAAAAGTGCAATTTATAATTTAAGGTGGTCTCACAATCAAGATGCGAAATCAAATCCTAATTCTAGATTTTCAGCATCTGTGAATTTAGGTAGTAGTAAATATTTTCAGCAATCAATTAATCAATTAAATGCGTCTAGTTTTTTAAATAACACACTGTCCTCTTCAGTCTCTTATTCAAAAACATTTATTGGTGAACCCCAAGTAAACATGAGTTTAACTGCAACACACTCTCAAAATACAAATACTCAAACAATTAATATGACCTTGCCAACATTTCAGGGTAGTGTTAGTAGGGTTTTCCCTTTTGCTCCTAAAAATGGAACAAAAAAAGGTATCATACAAAATATGAATTTACAGTATAGTGTTAGAGGTGAGAATAGGATACAAACGACGGATTCCTTGTTTTTCAAAAAAGAGATGTTTGAATCTGCTAAATCAGGTTTTCAGCATTCAATTCCATTAAGTACAAATTTTAAATTATTTAAATACTTAAGCTTATCTACAAGTGCCAACTACAAAGAAACTTGGACCTTTAATACTATAACAAAATCATTCGATAATGAAGCTAATGAAGTAATTACACAAGAATTAAATGGGTTTGATTCATTTAGAACATATAATTTTTCATCAAGTGTAGGAACAACGGTTTACGGTATGTATGATTTTGGTAGCGAAAGTAAGCTTCAAGCTATTAGACATGTAATGAGACCTTCAATTAGCTACACCATTAATCCAGCATTTGATAATTACTATGAAACTTATGAAGTAATTGATGCAGACGGATTAACTACTTCAGAATTAGAATATACAAGATTTGAGGGGTCTATATTTGGATCTCCCAATAACAACTTCTCTAGTTCAATTGGAATGTCTGTTAGTAATAATGTTGAAGCTAAAGTTACAGATAGAGATAGTACAAATACAGAAGCTAAAAAAGTAACTATTTTAAATAATTTAAATTTTTCAACATCCTACAATATGGCTAGTGATTCACTAAACTGGAGTCCTGTGAGATTGTCTGGCGGGACTCAATTGTTTGATAACAAAATGTCAGTAAATTTCGGAGCAACTTTAGATCCATATGCTTTAGATGATAATAATAATAAAATAAACGAGTTTAATGTATCTAATGGAGGAAATCTATTTAGGCTAACAAGTGCTAATTTAACTTTTAATTATTCTCTTTCTAATAAGGGGGAAAAAAATGAATCAAAGGAAAATAGTAGGTCTGTAAATGAATCTTTAAGAAGTGGTGGAAGAGATGATGATTTATTTGGCCAGTCATTAGATTACGCAGATAGCTCATTCTTAGATGATGATGAGTCTGATAAAGATGAGGTACCTAGTGAGTTATTTAATTATACAATCCCATGGAGCTTAAGAGTTGCGTATGCTGTGAATTATAATAATAGTAGAAACCAAAAAGAAATATCATCACATTCTATAATGTTTTCAGGAGATTTAGATATTTCACCTAAATGGAGTGTTGGAGCTTCCTCAGGTTATGATTTAAAAAATAATGGTATTACATATACACAGCTGAGGTTTGAAAGAGATTTACTTAGCTGGAGAATGAATTTTAGTTGGATACCTTTTAGCTCCAACGCTCAGTGGAATTTCTTTGTTGGGATAAAATCTGGAATGCTTAGCGATATTAAATACGATAAAAGAAGACAAAGGGATAAACAACTTTAATATATACATAATGAAAAAAATCTATAATACAGTAAATGCACCTGAACCACTAGGGCCTTACAATCAAGCTGTAATGGCAGGTAATATGTTTTTTACTTCAGGTCAAATTGCAATAAACCCAAAAAATGGTATGTTAATCTTAGATAATATTAAAGATGAAACACATCAGGTAATGATTAATCTTAAAGCAGTTCTCAATTCAGCAAATATAGATTTTGAAAATGTTGTTAAAAGTTCGATATTCATTTCTTCAATGGAAGATTTTAATGACATAAACGATGTTTACGGTTCTTACTTTAATACAGATAATGCTCCAGCAAGAGAGACGGTGCAAGTAGCTAAACTCCCTAAAGGAGTGAACGTTGAAATATCTATGATAGCAATCGTTTAATCAAGAAGATTAATATGGTATTTTAAAAGACCGTCAATAGGTCTTTTAACAATGTTACCTGCCTTTAAACCATGCTTTTTAAGAACTTGCTTTAATTCATCTCTTAGATAATAGGCGATAGATCCCGTGAAATGAATTGGTAATTCCTTAGCATTTGGAAATTGTAATATTTGTCGTTTAACAAATAGTTTCATTCCTTTTTTTATAAGTTTCTGGGCATATTTATTTTCCTTGTTTTCAATAAGAAACCTTGCGAATTTAGCTAAGTAAGTGTTCGGGTTAGGTTTTTTGTATAAATGATTCTTTATCGTCTCAGCTCCTAGATCAAAATCTTCTTCAAATCTATTAGCTGTTAACTCAGGTATTCTATTAAAATAATAATCTCTCAAAAGTTGTCTCCCAAAATAATTACCACTACCATCATCCATAAGTATATATCCTAAAGATGTGATTTTCTGTATTACATTAACACCATCAAAATAACTGCAATTAGAACCTGTACCTAATATACATACTATAGATTCTTTATTTATTTCAGCTGTAGCATAAACTGCTGCAAAAGTATCTTCTTTAACTAATATTTCAGATGACTTGAATATGTTTTGAAAAACACCTTTTATCATTACTCTTGGTGGTTCTGTACCACATCCAGCTCCATAAAAATATAATTTAGTGACAGATTTTCTATTTTGATATAAGTCAAAATTATTAACTATTCTTTCTTCAATGATATAATCTGTAAGTACTTGAGGGTTTAATCCAAGAGTTTGAGTTTGGAATAATATTTCCCCTTTTTCATTTATTGCAATCCAATCAGTTTTGGTTGAACCGCTATCAACAATTAAAATCATAAAATAATAGCTATTATTTATTATTAATAAAACACATTAAGTCAACAAGTTTACTAGAGTATGCATACTCATTGTCGTACCAAGAAATGATTTTAAAAAACTTTGGGCCTAATTCAATTCCTGCATTAGCATCAAAATTACTAGTATATGCACAACCAACAAAATCTTGAGAAACAACAGCATCTTCAGTATAGCTTAAAACACCTCTTAGTTCGTTTTCAGAAGCTGCTTTAAATGTATTCTTGATTTCATCATAAGAAGTTTCTTTATTTAATTTGACTGTTAAATCTACAACAGAAACATTTGCAGTAGGTACTCTAAAAGCCATTCCGGTTAGCTTACCATCTAATTCAGGAATTACTTTACCAACAGCTTTTGCTGCTCCTGTAGTTGATGGTATGATGTTATTTAATGCTGATCTACCTAACCTGTAATTTTTAGCAGGCCCATCTACAGTAAATTGAGTAGAAGTTGCTGCATGGACAGTAGTCATTAACGCTTGATCAATACCAAAATTATCGTGTAATACTTTAGCAACAGGTGCTAAACAGTTTGTAGTACAAGATGCATTTGAAACAATTAAATCTGTTGATTTAATTTTATCATGATTAACTCCCATAACAAACATGGGTGCATCAGCTGATGGAGCTGAAATAGCAACTTTCTTTGCTCCAGCTTGAATATGTAAATTTGCTTTTTCAATTGTAGTGAATATACCTGTACATTCAGCCACAACATCTACATGAGCATCACCCCATTTTATATCGAGAGGGTTTCTTTCTGCTGATACTCTTACATTTTTACCGTTTACAATTAAATTGTTGCCTGAAACATCTATGGTAGCATCACATTTACCATGAACAGAATCATATTTCAATAAATATGCTAAATGATCTATATCTAATAAATCATTAATAGCGACAACTTCAACATCATCACGTTCTAAAATTGCACGAAAAGTAATTCTACCTATTCTACCAAAACCGTTAATTCCTACTTTTACTTTACTCATTTTTTTATTTTAAATTGACATTATATCTGAAACTCTTAAGAGTTCCTTGTTTATATTTGTATTTCCTTTTATAGCTTTGTCTAGTGGAGTTAGTTTTATTAACCCATCATTTAAACCTACCATTAGGTTAGTTTTGTTTTCCAATAATGAATCAACAGCCTTCACCCCCATTCTACTCGCTAACACTCTATCAAAACATGAAGGAGAACCACCTCGTTGCAAGTGGCCTAAAACAGATACTCTAGCTTCATAGCCAGGTAAGTGTTCCTCTACATAATCCTTAAGTTCAAAAACACTCTTTCCACTTTTATCGCCTTCTGCTACGACTACTATACTGGATGATTTTCCGGTTGCTTTACTTCTTTTTAATGATTCAATTAATCTTTCAAGACCTAAATCTTCTTCTGGAATTAAAATCTCTTCAGCTCCAGCTCCAATACCCGTATTAAGAGCAATATGCCCAGCATCTCTACCCATTACTTCTATAAAGAATAACCTATTGTGGGAACTTGCAGTATCTCTGATTTTGTCTATTACTTCAACTACAGTATTTAGTGCTGTATCGTAACCAATTGTATGTGATGTACCAAATATATCGTTATCTATAGTCACAGGAATACCAATGACTGGAATTTTAAATTCATTGTAAAAAACAAGCCCTCCGGTAAATGTTCCATCTCCACCAATTACAATTAAACCATCAATATCTTGTTTTTTGATGTTTTCATAAGCTTTTTTTCGACCATCTTTAGTTCTGAATTCTTCTGATCTAGCTGTTTTTAGGATTGTACCTCCCTTATTTAAAATGCCTTTCACACTTCTTGCATTCATTTCAATAAAGTCACCTTTTATAAGTCCATCAAAACCGTTGTATACACCTATTGGTATAATATTATGGTACGCACAGGATCTCACAACTGAACGAATGGCTGCATTCATTCCTGGCGCATCCCCTCCTGAAGTTAAAAAAGCTATTTTTTTCATTTAATTTATTAATTTGTGAATTTACATAAACATTTTATGAAAATAAAGAAATAAATACGTCAAATTGCTATAATAACTGAACAAAAGAGATAATTTAGAAACTATTACGTTTGCGGAAATATTATTTAAATAATTTTTTTATTAATTTCTTGAAATCTGTAAATTCAACATTATAGGAAACTCCAACTCCCTGAGTGTAACCAATTTGTTCACCAAAGTTTCTAATAGTATTTTCGCGATTAAAAATTTTCATAGTTAAAGTTCGATCGGAATTAAGTTTTAGTTCTATTTCAAAATCTCCTGCAATAACAGTCTCACTAACTCCACCAATGGGCACTCCTAATTTACCATTTATTAGAATATTTTCACTTAACCTAGTGGATAGTGTAACACCAAATTCATCATTCGATTGATAATCAGGTGTATTCTCCCCTATTTGATAATCTAACCCAAATTTTAACTTATCATTTTCATCAAATAAGATATTATTTATAATAGATGCAGCACTTTCCGCAAGATTTCCAAACAATGCTTGCTGGTTAAAATTTATGTCATTTTGAAAAGAACCTGTTGCTAACAATGATAGGGCTTGAAATTGATTGCTTTCTTTGTCATTTAAGCGGTATTGTAATTCATTATTGATAGAAGAATCAACATTAGGAAATTCTAATTTAAATTCAGGTGATGGATTTAACAATTCACCAATAAGATTTACATTTACATTAACTGGAATACTCAAATTGACAGGATTATCTAACAGGATTGATGGATTAGCTTCAATTTTGCTATAGGACGTTTCTAAGTTAATAAATGCTTTCATTGGGTCTCCATTCCAAGAAAGACTACCTCCACTTTTTAAGTCAAATTCTTTTTTTAAAATACCAGCATAAACAAAGTTATATTTTCCGTTATCTACTACAAAATCACCAAACATATTAAACTTTCCTTTGTTGTTTATTTCCATTATTAAATTTCCATTTCCATAACCTCTAATAGTACTTCCAGTAGTTTTGTCTATTAAAATTTCAATTTCTGCATTTTCGTTAATGTTAAGATTGAAGTCTAATTCAATTCCTTTAATGTTATTAAATTTATAATCCTTTTCATTATTAGTTTTATCTGTACTACTTACAAATTTTATGTATGAAATGTTCTCAGTAAAATTCTTAGAATCATTTAAGGGGATATTAAAGACAGTCCCTTTTTCACTTGAAATGTTTGCATCAAATGATAATCTTTCTCCTGGACCATTTATCATTATATCACCAGAAACAAAAGCTGTACCATAATAAACTGGATTATTGATATCTTCTGTATCTAACACTAACAACCTATCCGAGCTAATTTGAAGATCTAAGAACCAGTCTTTAAACTTATTATGACTTACTTTTCCATTCAGCAACCCCTTACTATTATACTTGGATTCATCAACAGCAATATTATCAAAGGTAAATTCAGTATCAGTTAACTTTACTACACTATTATTTGCAAACCTGTAATCTACTTTCGTGTAAGGAACTGTCAAGCCAGAGTTGTTTACTACTAAACTTCCTGTAATATTGGGGCTAAATAAATTGTTTTTAATTTTAAAAAAACCACTGACATCTCCTCTAATTTTATTTACATTGTTTTTTCCTATAATATTCAATGAATTAATTGGAAATTTATTAAAATTTGTAATTATATTAATACTAGTATTATTTCCATCATAAAACAAAAAACCATAGCTATTCATTGTTTCTTTTAAATTGTTTTTTAGAGTAGATTCAACATTGTGTTTTTTTAATACACTATCATAATTAAGTGAAATATCTAATACGCCAAACTTGTGGTTGTTTAAATATATATTATCTACAATTAACTTAGATTCTGCATTAGATTCTGAATCATATATGAATTCACCATCTATGTTACCTGTTAGCTTAAATTTGTCATTATTTAAAGGGAGACTTTCGAGAGATAAATTATCAAATAATAATTTCAACTGACTGAAATAATTTTTTACGTATTTAACATCTATGAAAATCTTTTCTGAGTTGTTAAATATCTTTACTTTGTTAAATTCTAAAGAATA
>TARA_B110000503_G_scaffold19879_1_pt1 | contig 118429 bp, 101 predicted proteins | sample TARA_B110000503 | Tara Oceans TARA_B110000503 (sample SAMEA4397472) | marine metagenome | biome: Polar Biome; feature: [SRF] surface water layer (ENVO:00010504); material: water (ENVO:00002006), including particulate matter (ENVO:01000060) such as... | depth 5 m | reverse complement strand
TAGTTGAGCTCCCACTGAGCGGCATGAGATTCGCGCTCGTCTTCCTGACTGGGATCATGCATTTCGCGCAACTGCGGCTGACGATAAAGTGCATTACTGTCCACGCCGAGTTTGGCATCCAGACAGTGCAGATCACCTTTATCCGTAATGACCAGCGGATTGATTTCAATCAGCGCGAGATCTTTATCGACAAACATTTGCGCCAGACCCATGAAAATCTTTACAAACTGTTTGATCTGCTCACCCGACAAGCCGAGCTTAAACGCCAGTTCACGCCCCTGATAGGGCTGGGCACCGACAAGAGGATCAATCGTTGCACGGAGGATTTTTTCTGGCGTCTCTTGCGCAACCTTCTCAATTTCAACACCGCCTTCGGTGGATGCCATAAAAACGATACGGCGTGAGGAGCGATCAACGACGGCCCCAAGGTATAACTCTTCCGCAATATCAGTACAGGTTTCTACCAGGATTTTACTGACCGGCTGGCCACTTTCATCCGTCTGATACGTAACCAGTCGCTTACCCAGCCACTGCTTGGCAAAAGCTTCAATGTCATCCTTGGTTTTGACCAGCTTTACACCACCGGCCTTACCGCGTCCGCCCGCGTGAACCTGAGCTTTCACTACCCACATATTGCCGCCAATTTTGTCAGCTGCCGCAACAGCCTCCTGCGGGGTGTCACATGCATACCCCTTGGAGACGGGCAACCCATATTCGGCAAACAGTTGTTTACCCTGATACTCATGAAGATTCATGTTCTATCCTGTTATCTGATACAAACTGTCAATGTAAGGCTGCTCGGCTATAGTGCCAACACCGAATTGGCCCGTGAATGTCCCTGTGCGTCGACAATTTAGGTTGCCATACGCACCAGGATGAGCGTCGTTACTTCTTCTTGCGATTCGCAATATGGATGGCATGGCCATCTACCGCTAATGCCGCTTCGTGAACTGCTTCGGACAGAGTGGGATGACTGAAGACTGTCAATGCCAAATCCTCGGCACTGGACCCAAATTCCATAGCGATTACCACTTGTTGCACGAGATCGGCCGCCGAAGCGCCCAAAATATGACAACCTAAAATGCGGTCGGTCTCAGCGTGAGCGATCAGTTTTACCATACCATCCGGATCGTTAGCCGCCAGCGCCCGTCCACTGGCTGCAAAGGGAAACAACCCGGTTTTATATGCAACGCCATCGGCGATAAGTTGTTGCTCTGTTTTGCCCACTGCCGCTATTTCCGGATGGGTGTAGACAACCGAGGGGATGCAATCATAATTCATCTGGGCCTGCTCGCCCACGATGCGCTCGACTACCATAATACCCTCTTCCGAACCCTTGTGCGCCAGCATCGGGCCGCGCACTATATCACCGACTGCATATACATGCGGTGCCTCCGTTTCACAGTGATCATTGACGTAAATGAAACCACGCTCGTCCAGCGTTACGCCGCTATCTGACGTAAACAGACCCTCAGAATTTGGTTTGCGCCCCACGGCAACAATCAATTTGTCGAAGGTCTCGGTGTGTTCCCCATCGACGGCAGCATAGGTCACGACGACGCTGCCGCCCTTGACCTCCGCTTTAGTTACCCGAGCACCCATGCGAATGTCCAGGCCCTGCTTTTTGAAAAGCTTGCCAGCCTCTTTGGCAATTTGCACATCCATCATCGGTAAGAATTCATCCAGAGCCTCCAGCATGACGACCTCTGAACCAAGCCGACGCCATACGCTACCCAGTTCCAGACCGATGACACCTGCACCGATAACACCCAGTCGCCCCGGCACTTCAGTGAAAGCCATGGCGCCAGTAGAATCAATAATGTACTCGCCATCAATCGGGGCAGGTGGGATACTGACCGGCAGTGATCCGGCGGCGATGATGATATTGCTCGCCTCCAATTCCTGAACATTACCCTTGGTATCAGTAACCTTGACCTTCGTACCGACCAAAACCTGAGCTTTCCCGGAGATAGCGGTGACCCCATTGTGTTTAAACAGACCGGCAATTCCACCGGTTAATTGCGTGACGATTTTGTCCTTGCGAGCCAACATTTTGGCCACATCAATTTCGGCTTTTTTCACCGAGATGCCGTGCACGGCCAAACCATCTCTCACTTCTGCAAACTTGTAACTGCTAGCCAGTAGCGCCTTTGACGGAATACAACCGACATTGAGACACGTACCACCCAGCTGAACGCCGTCTTTCTCGTTACGCCACTGCTCTATACAGGCCGTTTTCAGCCCCAACTGCGCCGCTTTAATAGCTGCCACATAACCCGCAGGGCCAGATCCAATGATTACCACGTCATATTTGTCAGACATCGTCATTCCCAATAAAAGTCACTTCACAAAATAAGGTTATGTGTTTGCACATCTACAACTGCAACAGTATCCTGGCCGGATCCTCTATCAGATCCTTGATGGCCACCAGGAATTGTACCGCAGTCTTGCCGTCGATAAGCCGGTGATCATAGGTTAGCGCCAGATACATCATCGGCAGGATGACCACCTCACCATCCACCGCCATAGGGCGGTCCTGAATTTTGTGCATACCCAGTATTCCGGTCTGCGGGGGATTGAGAATCGGCGTAGACAGCAGGGATCCAAAGACACCGCCGTTGGTCACTGTAAACGTGCCACCCGTCATATCGTCGATGGTTAATTTACTGTCCTTGGCCCGCTGACCCAAATCCCTGATCGCGGCCTCGACATCCGCGAGACTCATGAAGTCGGCGTCGCGCATGACAGGGACCACCAAACCACCCTTGGTAGAGACCGCAACGCCGATATCCTGATAGCCGTGATACACAATATCGTTACCATCGATGGAGGCGTTGACCGCTGGAAACCGCTTCAATGCTTCACAGGCTGCCTTGACAAAAAAGCCCATAAATCCCAGTCGAGTGCCATTATGTACTTTCTCGAACTGCTCCTTATATTTATTGCGCAGCGCCATTACCGGTGCCATATTCACCTCGTTAAAGGTGCTCAGCATTGCCGTCTCGTGGGAGGCCTCTAACAATCGCTCTGCAATTTTGGCGCGCATCCGCGTCATCGGTACGCGTCGCTCTACCCGCTCACTGGATAACCCCACTCGCGGCATTTGCTCGCCCGGATCGGCGACCTTCGCCGCAGCGGGCGCTACCGGAGCGGCATCTGCCGCTGCATCCGCTGCTTGCATAAACTTCACGATGTCCTCTTTGAGGATACGGCCGCCCTTTCCGGTACCGCAGATGGCACTGATATCCAGCTTGTGCTTATCAACCAATTGCCTGGCTGCAGGCCCCAGCAGGTCAGCTGCGGGGGCATCTTCAACTGTGTTCTTTGCCGCTTGGGGTGGCGCCTTTGCTGGCGCAGCCTCTTTCGCGCCCTGCCCCTTTTCCAGCGTAGCCAGCAATTGCTCACTCTGGATAGTTTCACCCTGCTGCACATGAATTTTCGAGATCACCCCATCCTCGGATGCCACGACCTCCAGAACCACTTTGTCGGTTTCTATTTCGACAATCAGTTCATCGCGAGACACGGCCTCGCCTTCAGACTTGTGCCAGGCAGCCACTTCCCCGTCAGCAATGGATTCGGGGAAAACGGGGGCCTTTATTTCGATAGCCATTTCTATTCCTTTGTAAAAATCAGATTATTGCTAACTACCCCAGGGCATCTCACCCAGGGCTTCATCTATGAATTGCTTCATTTGCTCCAGGTGCAGGGCCATATAGCCAGCCGCCGGTGCTGCAGATGCCTCTCGACCGACATATCGCAAGTACACATCTACCTTGTGCCGCTGAATTACACGTCGCATATGGTGCTGACTGGCATACCAGGCGCCCTGATTCATGGGTTCTTCCTGACACCAGATAGCATCCACTATATTGGGATAGGAACGCGACAATATTTCCTGTAATTCATCCTCAGGAAAAGGGTATAGCTGCTCCAATCGCAATATAGCGATATTCTCGAGGCCGCGCTCACGCCGGGCAGCACGTAAATCATAAAACACCTTACCACTACAAAAAATGAGGCGCTGAACCTTGTCAGAATCGAGGTCATCCGTCTCGTCCAGAACATTGTGAAAACGGCCTTCAGCCAGCTCTTCTATGGTGGAGATTGCCTCCTTGTGACGCAGCAAACTTTTGGGTGACATCACCACCAGTGGCTTGCGCAGCGGACGAATGGCCTGCCGCCTCAGCATATGAAAGACCTGAGCCGGAGTGGTGGGTGCACAGACCTGGATATTGTGTTCCGCAGACAGTTGCATAAAGCGTTCCAATCGAGCGGAAGAGTGCTCCGGCCCCTGGCCTTCATAACCGTGGGGCAGCAGCATGGTCAACCCACACAGGCGCGACCACTTGTGTTCTCCACTGGTAATAAACTGATCGATCACCACCTGGGCCCCATTGGCAAAATCGCCAAACTGCGCCTCCCAGATCACCATGCCCTGCGGTAATGTGGTGGCGTAACCGTACTCGAAAGCCAGCACCGCCTCCTCAGACAGCAGGGAATCGTGGATGTCGAACTTGGCCTGTTGATCGCTGATGTGTTGCAAGGGGATGTAAGCAGTGCCGTCACCCTGGTGGTGCAAAACCGCGTGCCGGTGAGAAAACGTCCCGCGTCCGACATCCTGCCCCGTCAGACGAATGGGGTAGCCTTCCACCAACAGCGAGGCGTAGGCCATATTTTCGGCAAAACCCCAGTTCAATGGCATGGCGCCGGCAGCCATCTTGCGACGATCCTGCATGATCTTGGACACCTGACGTTGCAAGGGGAAACTATCGGGCGCCAGATTCGTACTGTGCGCAAGGGCCTGCAAGGCCTGCAGATCCACACTGGTGTCGCACTGCAGTGTCCAGTCGTGTCCGAGGTAGGGCGACCAGTCGACAAACAGGTTTTTATTAGGCTCTGAAACAAGACTGCTAACCAGCGGTGCACCGCGGTCCAGAGCCTCCCGATACCGATCCACCAGCGCCTGCACTTCGCTCTCTTGTATCAAACCCGCGGCGATGAGCTTTTCAGCATACAGCTCCTGCGTGGTGGGGTGCTTGGCGATCTTCTCGTACATCATGGGCTGTGTTACGGAAGGTTCGTCGGCTTCATTGTGGCCACGACGCCGGTAGCAAACCAGGTCGATCACCACATCTCTCTTGAACTCTGTGCGGTAGTCGACTGCCAATTGGGTCACAAAGAGTACGGCCTCAGGATCGTCCGCGTTGACGTGAAAAATAGGGGCCTGCACCATTTTCGCGATATCGGTGCAATACTCTGTTGAACGCGCATCCTCGCGTTTGCTGGTGGTAAAGCCAACCTGGTTGTTCAATACAATGTGGATAGTGCCACCGGTCTTGTAGGCGCGCGTCTGTGACATCTGGAAGGTTTCCATCACCACACCCTGACCCGCAAACGCGGCATCTCCATGCAACACGATAGGCACCACAAGATCACCCACCTCGTCCTGACGTCGCTCCTGCCGAGCACGCACCGACCCCTCAACCACCGGCGCCACGATCTCCAGATGAGAGGGATTAAAGGAGAGTGCCAGATGCACTTCGCCACCCGCAGTCATCACGTTGGAGGAAAAGCCCTGGTGATACTTCACATCGCCAGAGCTGGTGTAGTGCGCCCGGCCCTCAAACTCGGCAAATAACTCGGAGGGGTTTTTGCCCAAAATGTTGATCAACACATTGAGCCGGCCCCGGTGAGCCATACCGATGACAATTTCCTGTGCCCGCAGTGCACCGCAGCGCTGCACCATCTCCGACAACATCGGGATAAGTACTTCTCCGCCTTCCAGCCCAAAACGCTTCGTTCCCGGGTACTTGGACGCCAGCGACTTCTCCAGCCCCTCGGCGTTGATCAACTGATTGAGCAGGTGCAGCCTGACATCCACACCATAATCCGGTGCCGACCGCACTGACTCCATACGCTGCATGATCCAATGACGCTCTGTGGTATCCACAATGTACATGAACTCAGCACCGATGGTGTTGCAATAGGTGCGATTGAGCGCTTCGTAGATTTCACCCAGTGTGGCGTCGGCCTTGCCGATATGCAGCGTACCGGCCTGAAAAACCGTATCGAAATCGGCAGTGGACAGCTGATGAAACGACAGATCGAGATCCGCAACCCGTTCGCGTTTGGCCAACCCCAGTGGATCCAGCTTTGCCTTCTGGTGCCCGCGCTGACGATACGCTGAAATCAACTGCACCACACAAACCTGCTTGCGCTCGTACTCCGTCGCTTGGGAATCGTGCTGCACGGTGGCTTCTGTGCGCACACGCATCTTGCTGATCCGGGCAAAACGCTTACGAATTACCGAGTGGGGAACGTCCTGAACCTGAACGATCTTGGAGGCGACAATGGGAAGCTTGTCGAAATAGTCGCGCCACTGCTCGGGCACGCTGTTGGGGTCCTTCAGGTAAGACTCATACAGATTTTCTACGTAGGTAGCATTGCCACCTGAAATATGGGAACTCTGCCACAACAAATCCATCGAGCTATTTTGCATCTGACCCCCTCCCGGGGTGCGATCGGTCAATTCTACGCAGCCAACTGCAAAAAGCGAGGTGGCCACACCACCCCAATAGCACTGACGATGCGCTGCCCGGCACTTGTTCCGCCAGACAGATACCGCCCCACAGAGTTGTATGCGCTCAAATAAAGAGACATTAAGTCCAATATCTACAATAAGTTGCTATCGAATACTAACGTTAAGTAGCGCGCGACAACAACATATTGCGTATGTGGCCAATTGCCCGCGTGGGGTTGAGCCCCTTGGGACATACATTGACGCAATTCTGAATACCATGACAACGAAAAACGCTGAAGGGGTCATCGAGCTTGGCTAACCGAGCGTCAGTTGCAGTGTCCCGCGTATCCGCCAGAAAGCGGTAGGCCTGCAGCAACCCGGCGGGGCCGATGAAGCGGTCAGGGTTCCACCAGAAGGACGGGCAGGCCGTTGAGCAACAGGCACACAGGATACACTCGTACAAGCCATCCAGTTTCTGCCTCTCTTCAGGAGACTGCAGGCGCTCTATTCCAGGCGCGGGTGTATCGTTCTGCAAATAGGGCTGTATCTTCTCGTATTGCGCGTAAAACAAACTCATATCCACTATCAGGTCGCGGATGACGGGCAATCCAGGTAGCGGACGCAGCACCAGCTTGTTTTTTTTCACGACCTTGGACAAGGCGGTGACACAGGCCAAGCCATTGACACCATTCATATTGACACCATCGGAGCCACACACGCCCTCGCGACAAGAGCGGCGGTAGACCACCGTGGTGTCCTGGGACTTGATCAATTCCATGACGTCTAGAACCATTAGATCCTTGCCGCCGGTATCTACCTGCACATTCTGCATGTAGGGTTCGGCATCAACTTCTGGATTGTAGCGATAAATACTAACTTGCAACATGACTCAGACCCCTTAGTAGGAACGCACAGTGGGTTGAAAGGTCTCAACCGTTTTCGGTTCAAAGTTCACCTTCCGCTTGCCAACTCGCTTGTCAGCGGGAAAGTACAGGGAGTGACACAACCAGTTTTCATCATCACGGGAATCAAAATCGTTGCGCGCATGGGCGCCGCGACTTTCCTTGCGCGCTTCAGCGGTAATGGCCGTCGCTTCAGCAACCTCGAACAGATTGTGCAACTCCAGCGCCTCAATACGCGCTGTGTTGAAAGTCATACTCTTGTCCGCGAGCTGTGCATTTTCTATGCGCCCGCGCAGGTCTTCCAATTTAGTGATGCCCTCTTGCATAAACGGCCCGTCGCGAAACACCCCAAAATGATTCTGCATGGTGTTCTGCAATTCCTTTCGTAGCTCTGTCACACTTTCACCACCAGTGGAGGCATTCAGTTTGTCCAGCCGAGACATCGCACTTTCAACATCACTCTCAGAGGCGTCGCGCATGTCGATACCGTCGCGCAATGCCTTTTCGATGAACAAACCGGAAGCCCGGCCAAATACCACCAGGTCCAACAGCGAATTTCCGCCCAGTCGATTGGCTCCGTGCACTGATACACAGGCGGCTTCGCCGCAGGCATACAAACCGGGAATGACAACATCTGCACCATTTTGGTCCACGATCAGCGCCTGTCCATGCACATTAGTGGGAATACCACCCATCATGTAATGACAAGTTGGCACAACCGGTATTGGCTCCTTGACCGGGTCGACATGGGCAAATGTCCGCGAAAGCTCACAAATACCGGGAAGCCGACTCTCCAATACCTCTTCTCCGAGGTGATCCAACTTCAACATGACATAGTCCTTGTTGGGACCACAGCCCCTGCCCGCAAGAATCTCGAGCACCATGGAGCGTGCAACCACATCGCGACCCGCCAGATCCTTGGCGTTTGGGGCGTAACGCTCCATAAAGCGTTCACCATCCTTGTTAATCAGGTAGCCTCCCTCACCACGGCAGCCCTCGGTCACCAATGTGCCGGCACCGGCAATACCCGTGGGGTGAAACTGCCACATCTCAATATCCTGAACGGGGAACCCGGCGCGCAGCGCCATGCCGATACCATCACCCGTATTGATATGGGCATTGGTGGTAGACGCATAGATACGGCCGGCGCCACCCGTGGCCAACACAGTGGCCTTCGATTTTATGTACACGGTTTCGCCAGTTTCCAGGCAAATAGCAATTACCCCAACCACGGCTCCGTCCTGATTTTTCACCAGATCAGTGGCATACCACTCGTTAAAAAACACGGTTTTGTGCTTGAGATTGCCCTGATAGAGCGTGTGTAATAAGGCGTGGCCGGTACGGTCTGCCGCCGCACAAGTACGGGCAGCCTGGCCGCCTTTACCATAATCTTTGGATTGTCCGCCGAAAGGACGCTGATAAATACGCCCCTCTTCCGTGCGCGAAAAGGGCAGGCCCATATGCTCCAGCTCGTAAACCGCTTCCGGACCGACACTGCACATGTACTCAATTGCGTCCTGATCACCGATATAATCGGCCCCCTTGACCGTATCGTACATATGCCAGCGCCAGTCATCATTGGGATCGTCCGACGCTATAGCGCAGGTGATACCGCCTTGAGCGGACACCGTATGGGAGCGCGTGGGGAACACCTTGGAGATGACTGCTGTTTTGAAACCGGATTGCGCCAGTTGCAAGGCCGCGCGCATACCCGCGCCGCCGCCACCGACAATAACACCGTCATATGAAATAGTGCGAAGAGCAGCCATTGTTACAAACCCCACAGAATCTGGATGCCCCAGACTAGATACGTGAACAGGATAATACCGCTGATAAACTCTGCGGCCAGACGAATAATATTCCCAGCAGTGCCCATCAAGCGCTCAGTGAAGTAATCGGTGAACACTGCCCACAGCCCCACCCAGGCGTGAACACCCAGCGATACGAGCGCAAGTAAACTAAACACCCGCATCCACGTTTGGGAGAACAGCTCACTCCAGGCGGCATAGTCAACACCACCAACGACTACCGCAGCTATATAGAGAAAGTAGGCCAGCAAAATAACAGCACTGACCCGCTGCATCAGCCAATCATAGAGCCCCGAGCGGCCCAAACTCGTTACCGCAGTTACCATATCCAGATCCCCGCCAACAAAATGAGTACTACCGAAAGGCAAACCACGATGCGCGCACCAAGTATGCCTCCCGCCATGGTTTCGCCGATTCCCATATCCATAATCAGATGCCTAACCCCCGCCAATGCGTGATAGATGAGTCCAGACATCACAGCCCAGATCACCAGCTTCAGCAGTGGATTCCCCAGCGACTCTTGCAGTGAAGCAAAACCCTCCGGACTGGCCAGGCTGGCGTCGAGTGCCCATAACAGCACGGCCATACCCGCGAAGATAAATACGCCAGAAGCGCGATGAGTAATTGATGCCCATGCGGTAATGGGAAGCCGCATGGATCCTATATCAAGGTTAACAGGGCGTTTGTCTTTCACAATATTCAGTACCGTCTTTACAGCGCCCGGAGGGCAATTAATCGGGTTAAACGTTGCCGCGAAGTGCAGCGACCACTACTTAGCCGTACTTATAAAACGCGCAGATTATAGGCATTTGCGCTGATAAATACAAACGCCCACACCACGGGCGTCGCAAACCACACTGCAACTACAAATGTGTCGATTTTCGATGAACTGGAAAGGTGAAAACCCCTTCAGTATCGCGTTTTCACGGCTTTAGGCGCGGTCCCAATTGACAAAAACCCACGAGACTTTATAGTGACCCCCCTCGATCAAATTCTTCCCGGGACCTTCCATGAGCGACAAAAAAGCCACGCTTAAGATTGATGGCATCGATAAGCCAATCGAACTCCCCATCTACTCCGGGACCCTGGGGCCGGATGTATTGGATGTCGGCGACCTCACTAGCCAGGGTCTGTTTACATATGACCCGGGCTTTGTTTCCACCGCATCTTGCGAATCGCAAATCACGTTTATCGATGGCGCAAAAGGTATACTGCTGCACAGGGGCTATCCCATCGAGCAGCTGGCGGAACACTCTGACTATCTGGAGACTTGCTACCTCCTACTCTATGGCGAACTCCCCAGCGCGGAGCAAAAAGCCACTTTTGTGGGCACAGTCCACAAACACACCATGGTTCACGAACAGATCCGCACATTTTTCAACGGCTTCCGGCGTGACGCGCACCCTATGGCCATTATGTGTGGCGTGGTAAGTGCCCTCTCAGCCTTCTACCACGACTCTCTGGAAATTTCTGATGAGCACCATCGGCAGATAGCCGCTTTTCGGCTCATCGCGAAAATGCCCACCATTGCGGCCATGAGCTACAAGTTTTCCATCGGGCAGCCGTTTATGTACCCAGACAACAGCCTCGACTATGCCGAGAACTTCCTGCACATGATGTTTGGCAATCCCTGTGAGCCCAGCAATATCAGCCCGGTGTTGGCGACGGCCATGGACCGCATCTTCCTGCTTCACGCTGACCACGAACAGAACGCCTCTACCTCGACAGTACGTCTTGCTGGATCCTCTGGCGCCAATCCCTTTGCCTGTATTGCCGCCGGTATTGCAGCGCTCTGGGGGCCGTCACACGGTGGTGCCAATGAAGCTGTATTGGAGATGCTGCAGGAGATTGGCGATGTATCGAGAATTGACGAGTTTGTCGCGCGCGCCAAAGACAAGAACGACCCCTTCAGGTTGATGGGCTTTGGTCACAGGGTCTACAAAAACTTCGACCCCCGCGCTAAAGTCATGAAAGAGGCGGCCGATGAGGTGCTAGCGGAGTTGGGTGTTGACGATCCCTTGCTGGAAATAGCGAAACGTCTGGAAGAAATTGCCCTTTCTGACGAATATTTCATTGAGAGAAGGCTCTACCCCAATGTCGATTTCTATTCCGGTATTATTCTTAAAGCTATGGGTATTCCCACCAGCATGTTTACCGTCATTTTTGCTGTGGGCCGCACGGTTGGCTGGATTGCGCACTGGAATGAGATGATCAGTGGTAGCTATCGCATAGGCCGCCCGCGCCAGCTCTATACCGGCTACACGCAGCGCGATTTCGTGCCGCTTGATCAACGAAACATTGCGGAGTAGGTTGTTTAGAATGCCTCGTAGCCCCCAATACGACGGGGCCGCAGGTGGCCCCACTCGCTAATTACTGGAAACCCCACCATGCCCGATATCGTCATCAGCGGAACCGGCCTCTACACTCCATCAGAGTCCATCAGTAACGAAGAACTGGTAGATTCATTTAATGCCTACGTTAAAATTTTTAACGCGGAACACGCCAACCAAATCGACACGGGGAAAATTATGGCGCTGCAGCCCTCGTCCGCGGAGTTCGTAGAAAAGGCTTCCGGGATCAAATCGCGCTATGTGCTAAATAAAAGTGGCATACTGGATCCAAAACGCTTGATGCCCAGCCTGCCTGAACGCCCCAACGAGGCACAGTCCATTCAGTGCGAAATGGGTGTGGCAGCAGCTCGCGAAGCCATGGCACAGGCGGGCAAGGTGGCGGACGACATCGATGCTGTCATCGTTGCAGCTTCCAATATGCAACGCGCCTACCCCGCCATAGCCGTCGAGATCCAGGATGCCCTGGATATTCGGGGGTACGGATTTGACATGAATGTGGCCTGTTCTTCTGCCACTTTCGGCATACAGCAAGCCCGCGATGCGGTCAGTACCGGCAGTGCACGATGCGTGTTGCTGCTCAACCCGGAGATTTGTAGCGGCCACCTGAACTTTCGCGATCGGGACTCACACTTTATTTTTGGCGACGTCTGTACTGCTCTCATCGTGGAGAGCGCGGCCACCGCCACCAGTAGCGAGCAGTACCTGATCGTGGACAGTAAATTGCAGACCATTTACTCCAACAATATCCGCAATAATTTCGGCTTTCTCAACCGCACAGATGATTCAGACGCGGGGTCACCAGACAAGCTATTTGTGCAGGAGGGCCGAAAGGTGTTCAAGGAAGTGTGCCCCGCTGTGGCGGTGCAGATATCGACGCAACTGGATAAGCTGGGGATCGCTCCGGCTCAACTGAAACGGATGTGGCTGCACCAGGCCAATCTCAGCATGAATCAGCTGATTTCCCGGCGCGTCCTGGGCAGGGATGCGAGCTCCGATGAAGCACCTACGATACTCGACGAGTACGCCAACACCAGCTCTGCCGGTTCTGTCATCGCCTTCCACAAGCATCGCCAGGATCTGGTCGCGGGCGATCTGGGAGTACTGTGCTCATTTGGCGCGGGCTACAGTATAGGCAGTATTATACTAAAAAAGGTATAGCCGGGCTGCCATCAAAAACGCCCAGACCTCAGCCGAGCACCTCTCTCAGTGCAGCCAATAGCGCTGCATTATCGTCATCTGCACCAATACTGATGCGCAGAAAATTATCAATGCGCGGTTTATCGAAATATCGTACGACAATGCCTCGCGCGCGCAATTGGGCGAATAACTCGCGAGCCGGTTTTAGGGAATGCGTGGCAAAGACAAAATTTGCACCCGACGGCAACACATCAAAACCCAATTCTGCCAACGCGGTACAAAGCCCCTCTCGTGAGCGAATCACCCGCTGACAACTGCGCTGGAAATACTCCTCGTCCTGTATTGAGGCCAGCGCCGCCCGCTGGGAAACCACATCAAGCGGGTAGGAATTAAACGAGTTTTTCACTCGTCCGAGTGCCTCAATGAGTGCTGCGTTACCCATCGCAAAACCCACACGCAGCCCCGCCAGCGAGCGCGACTTGGATAAAGTCTGCACCACCAGCAAATTGTCGAACTCATCAATCATTGCGGCCGCTGATTCACCGCCAAAATCAATATAGGCCTCGTCAATCACCACTACCGACTTCGAACTCTTTATTAGCAGCGTTCGAATAGTCTCCAACCCCACCAGTATACCGGTGGGCGCATTGGGGTTGGGAATAATGATTCCGCCATTCTCGGCAGGGTAAGTGTCTGGGTCGATACGAAAATCTTCCGCCACGGGGACGCGGATCGCTTCAATACCGTACAACTGCGCCCAAACGGGATAGAAGCTGTAGCTAACATCGGGAAAGTACAAAGGCAAGCTGTGCTTCAGCAGTGCCATAAACGCCAGCGCGATCACCTCATCGGAACCATTGCCGGCAAAAACCTGCGCCGGCTGTAGGCCATTGCGCGCCGCTATTGCCTGACAAAGAGCAACCGATTCAGGGTCGGGATACAGTCGCAAAGTATCGCCACTTACAGACTGGATGGCCTGCAAGACCTGTGGGGACGGTGAATAGGGACTTTCGTTGGTGTTGAGCTTCACCAGATTCGCTGTTTGCGGCTGCTCCCCCGGCACATAGGGGGTCAGCGTACTAACCACATCACTCCAGTAAAGACTCATGCGTTTACCTGCCAGCACACCCGGCGCAGCGCCAGTGCTTAAAACGAAAAGCCCGGCACGATACCGGGCTGCAAAAAAATAATGGTGTCCCCTAGGGGGTTCGAACCCCTGTTACCGCCGTGAAAGGGCAGTGTCCTGGACCACTAGACGAAGGGGACCTTGAACTTTTTACGTTCCTCTAAAAAGCCGCGATATTGTACCCCAGTGCACGGATGAAGCAAGCCTCACGTCCACTCAATGACGATTCAAGTACTAATACTTAAAGCCAGTATCGAGCTGGAACCGGTCATAATTTGCATTGTCACCCAATTTGAAGCCAACTTTGTTGTCAAAGAAATAGGTGCTGCCCACATACCATTGATCATCTATAGCGTATTGGGCAGAAATACTACTGCCCTTGCCATCCGTGCCACCGCCGGCGAAGTCGGAGTTAGTGAACACACCCAGAGTCGCGTTCGCATCGAGCTTCTCATACTGGTACTCCATCTGCCAGGTACCCTTTTTCTTGGCACTACCCAGTTTTATGCCTGCCAGATAGCCTGTTCCGAGATCGTCTACGTCCTGGTTTTCAACATAGTCGGCGTAGATGTTCAGTGGCAGGTCAAATACGGTGAGACCAAAATCTACTGATGCGGTAACCAGCTTGTAGTCGTACTCATAGACTTCAACACCATCGACGATTACAGAAGAGTTACCAAAAAATTCATCATCGTAGATCGCTTTCTCACCTTCAGTAGGGATATCGATATACCCGGCGGAAACCGTCAACTTGGTGCCGTCAAACGGCGTCAGAATTGTACCGAGCTGCGCAGCCAAAACCCCGTAGTTATCCTTACCAGTCCGGCTGCTGTCACTCTCGATAAAACTGAACGAGGTGTGGGCAAAGAACATGTCATTGGCCCAGTTCGCGGCGACACCTTCTGGACGGAAGTCTCCATCGAAAATTAACTGACTCTTCTGAACCGTGTAGTACGGATTGACAAACTTTCCGGCGGTGATGGATGCGCCTGGCAGGCCAGTCCATGTGGCATAGGCCAGATCGAGTTTGATATCCTTCGAGTTGCCGCCGCCACCCAATGTCTGGTTGCTGGAGACAGGGTCATCGTTGCCAGTGGCCAAACCAAACCCGACCTCGGTGGTATCACTGACCTTCGCTACAAGCGACGGACGAGCCCGTATACGGTAGCGCTCTCGGTCATCGCGCCCTTGCTGATCAATCTCCTCATAGCGAAATCGGTAATCGCCTTTCCAGGCAATCCGGTCTGCCCATGAGGATTCTGTATTCTGCTTTTTGAGAGTAGCCACTTCAGCATTGGTAGCCGCGAGGTCTTCGACCTTGATCGCATGCTGACTCGATTCACGCAACGTCTGATTTTCGATCTCCAGCACCCTAACGCGTTCACTCATCGCGGCGAACTGGGCCTTGAACTGCTCCCACTCGGCAGCCGGCACCTGAGCATTCGCGCCAGACGCGAGAAATACCGTACCCAGCACCGTTTTAGCTATCATTTGCTTCATATGTGATTCCCCACCATTTGCGCGTTGTGAATTTCAATACCACCCATCGCACGCGAGGTTAAAGGAGAAACATGACATTTTTATTACGAAAACCCGTTACAGCGCCGGATTACGAAATTTTTATGACGAAAATATAACGATAATATGACAGCCAACCGCATTGGTGTGCTGGTGATACCCACTCGCAACTACATTTAGCCAAATCTTCCAGTGATGTAGTTTTCCGTTAACTGGTGCTGGGGAATAGTAAAAATATCCTTGGTTTTACCTACCTCAATCAACTTGCCCAGATGAAAGTAGGCGGTGCGCTGAGAGACCCTGGCAGCCTGTTGCATCGAATGTGTGACGATGGCGATAGTGTATTTTTCCTTTAGATCATCAATCAACTCTTCTATGCGCGCCGTAGCGATGGGATCCAGTGCCGAGCAGGGTTCGTCCATCAGGATCACCTCGGGGCTGACTGCAATCGCACGGGCTATACAAAGCCGTTGTTGCTGTCCGCCCGATAAGCCTGTACCCGGCTTATCCAATTGATCCTTCACCTCATCAAACAGGCTGGCACGTCGTAAGCTTTTTTCGACGATTTCATCCATCTCCGCTTTGGAGTGTGCGAGCCCGTGTATACGCGGGCCGTAAGCGACATTCTCATAGATAGATTTTGGAAAGGGGTTCGGTTTTTGAAATACCATCCCGACCCGAGCACGCAACATCACCGTATCCTGGTCACTCTTGTATATATCCTCGCCATCGAGCGTGATATCGCCGTGTACCTTGCATATAGGAATTATGTCATTCATGCGGTTCAACGTGCGCAGAAACGTGGATTTCCCACAACCCGAAGGGCCGATCATGGCAAGCACTTCATTGCGGCCAATATCCAGAGCTACATCCAGAATTGCCTGCTTGTCACCGTAGAATACATTGACGTTACGCGCTGACATTTTGGCGTCCTCAACAAATGGCGAGCCAATGGTTTCATACACTGCCATTTCGGCATGATCTTGTATATCGAATGCCGCGATCTTGTCCATGCGCACCTTCCTCTCAATGATGGGTGTCGTGTGTTCACTCACTGCAGTTATCGCACTCATTCTTTCAGGTCCTGGCGTGACTGACGCCGCTTACCTTACTTGAGTTCAAAGCGCTTGCGCAGATAGACTGCAAACGCATTCATTAAAATCAAAAATCCCATCAGCACCATAATCGCAGCCGATGTTTTTTCCGTGAATCCCCGCTCCGGGCTGTCCGCCCACAAATAGATCTGCACCGGCAACACGGTTGACGGATCAGTCACGCCACCGGGAACGTCCATTATAAAGGCCACCATGCCAATCATAAGCAGCGGCGCGGTCTCACCCAACGCCTGCGCCATGCCGATAATAGAGCCGGTCAGTATCCCCGGCATTGCAACGGGCAATACGTGGTGAAAAATGGTCTGTAACTTGGACGCACCAACTCCCATCGCCGCCTCGTGGATAGAGGGAGATACCGCCTGAATGGCGGCGCGCGACGTAATAATAATCGTTGGTAATGTCATCAGTGACAGGACTATGCCCCCCACCAATGGCGCCGACCTCGGCAGTTCGAAGAAATTTATAAAGACCGCAAGCCCTAATAAACCAAAGACTATCGAGGGTACTGCGGCAAGATTGTTGATATTAATTTCGATAAGATCGGTCAGGCGATTACGCGGCGCGAATTCTTCCAGATAGATTGCGGCCATTACACCAATTGGAAACGCGATACAGAAGGTCACTAGCAAGGTGAAAAAGGAGCCGTACAATGCGGCTTGTATACCGGCCAATTCTGGTTCGCGCGAATCACCCGAAAGAAAGAAGGTCGTGTTAAAATGCGACTCTGTCCTGCCCTTTGCGGTCAGTGCGTCTAACCAGACTACCTGGATATCCTTTACCCGGCGATCCGACTCCGGCGAATTCACATCCACCTGGCCCTTGAGATAACTGCCCGCCTCCGAATGCGCAAGCAGCCATACCTCTACTTTAGTGCCTATCAGCGCGGGGTTTTTGAGCACCATGTCGCGCAGGGTATACTCCGCTCGAATACTGATCAGCCGATAAAGTGCCTTTTTTTCGCTGCGCCCACTCACTTCAGGAAACATTGCACGCAGGCTGCCCTTCACCACAGCCAAATAATCCGCGCTGGCAATATCGTCGGGTGAGGGATTTTCAACGAGACCCAGCTCCTGGGCGTTGAAATCGATGTTCAGCAGGATTGAGTGTTGGGTGAAGGCCGGGGTGCCCTTCACTACGATATCTGCCAGCAGTATGAACAGAAAAACAAATCCCGTCAGGACCGCCAGACGCCCATACCATTGAAACCGTCGCTCCCGCGCATACCGTTTCTTCAGCGAAGCCTGAATAGCAGTGGTTGTATTGGATCGATTGGATTCATTCATACTGTTCACGGTACTTTCTCACCACATGAAGGGCGACGAAATTGAGTATCAGAGTCACAAAAAACAGTACCAGACCCAGCGCGAAGGCTGCCAGTGTCTTGGGATTGTCGAACTCCTGGTCGCCGACCAACAGAGTGACAATCTGCACGGTGATGGTCGTTACTGCTTCAAGCGGATTGAGCGTCAGTTTGGCCGATAAGCCCGCTGCCATAACCACAATCATGGTTTCGCCAATGGCGCGTGAAGCGGCCAGCAGAATACCACCAACAATACCGGGCAGCGCTGCTGGCAACACGACCCGGCGAATGGTCTCATTCATCGTCGCCCCCATACCCAGAGACGCCTCGCGCAAACTGACAGGAACAGCATTAATAATGTCGTCAGACAGAGACATCACGAAGGGAATTATCATAATACCCATCACCAGCCCCGCAGCCATGGCACTCTCTGATGCCACATCCAGCCCCATCGATTCACCCACGTCACGGATAAAGGGCGCCACGGTGAGTGCAGCGAAAAAACCGTAAACGACCGTCGGCACACCCGCAAGAATTTCCAGTACCGGTTTAGTCACCGAACGAAATCGTCGCGTGGCGTACTCCGAAAGATATATAGCTGACATCAAGCCAACGGGAACTGCAATCAGCAACGCGACAGCCGATATCAGCAGCGTACCCGCGAGCAAGGGGACGAAACCAAAGGAGCCCGATGCCGCCACCTGATTGGCGCGAATGGCCATCTGCGGGCTCCACTGCAGGCCAAACAGAAAGTCCGTCAGCGGAATAATCTGAAAAAATCGGACCGCTTCAAACATCACTGACAACACGATGCCCAGCGTCGTTAGTACCGCCAATAAGGAGCAACTGAAAAGCACCCACTCAAAGATCTTTTCGACGTGATTCCGGGCGCGCAATGCAGGCGTGATCCGACGCACCGCCAGTAGACCTCCCAGTATGGCAACCACGAAGACCAATACCGCCTTGAGCTGACTAAACGAGGATACAGTTGTACCGTAATAATTGGCCGCGTTTACCTGAATCTGATCCAGTTGCCCCGAATCAATTGCACCCTTGGCGAAACCCTGTACCTGGTTGTAATACAACCCAAGTTCGGCAGCTGGCATGTCTTGTATATTCTGCGGCAACTGCGCAACGACAAGTTTATGCAGGATAGTGGGTTCAAAGCTCACCCAGAGTATAAGGACGACGAACGCAGGCAGTGCCGCCCAGACCGCAGCCATATAGCCGTAATGGTTGGGCAGAGAGTGAAGCGTGCTTAGTCCGCCCTGCTGCATGGCAACCATGCGCGAGCGTTTCCGCCCGGTCGCAAAGCTGACGACACAAAGGGCGACTAGAACCAGGAAAACTGTTGTTGTCTGCATTGCTGATTAGCCGTCTCTGATCACATCGCTATAGCGAGGATGTTCTGGCACTTCTCCGTAAAAAAGCGGGTAGACCTTTTTGCGTGACGCACTGGCGCCACGACATTGGCAACCTGGTGACGCTCTTACATCTCCAACGGTGTCATATTTTTGACATCTGTCTGAACCTGCAGACGCGCCTTATCATCCAGTGGAATCAACCCTCGTTCCGGCAGATATCCATCCTCCCCCATAGCTTTATTTGAGGTGAATTCGGTAGCGTACTCTTGAATTCCCGGTATTTTACCGACGTGCCCGCCCTTGATGTAGAAGTACAGGGGACGTGACACGAGGTATTCGCCGCTGGCTATCGTATCAAAGGTGGGAACCACTCCGTCGACAACGGACCCCTGCACTTTGTCACCATTTTCCTCCAGAAAACTATAACCAAAGATCCCTACTGCATCCGGGTTGGCTTCCAGTTTCTGGACTATCAAATTATCATTCTCACCCGCTTCGATGTACGTACCGTCTTCACGCATCGCGTACGCCACTGTGACGAATACATCTTCACCCTTGGGCGCTTTGCCCCGCTGTGCTGCCAGAGAGTCGTACAGACCCGATGGCAAGCCCAGTTTGGCCATTGCTGCCTTAATCTCATCGACTTGCGTGGCATCCAGCTCAGCCAAGGCCTCCAACTGGGGCAAAGCCGCAGCGCCACCCGCCATTGCCAACTCAGCAAAGGCATCGCGAGTTCCCGAGGTCGGTGGCGGCCCCAGCACTTCAATTCTGGTGGCCGGGAGCGCCGGATTCACGTCCTTCCAGGTCTGGTTAGGGTTTGCTATCAACATCCCGTCAGGACCGGGTATATCTTTCGCCAGAGCCAGATAAATATCCTTGAGGCTCATTATCAGCTGTGGGGCCTTACTTGAATTGGCGATCGCTATGCCATCGTAGCCAACCAGAACTTCCACGATATCGGTGACGCCATTGTCGTGACAATCATCATATTCACTTTTTTTGATGCGCCTGGATGCGTTGGTGATATCGGGCGTGCTGGCACCCAGACCACTGCAAAAAAGTTTTAGACCACCGCCAGTACCCGTCGACTCAATCTTGGGCGCACTGAATTTCGTTCCACGGCCAAAACGCTCAGCCACTACGGTGGCGAACGGATACACAGTCGATGACCCCACAATACTCACCATGTCACGGTTCGCAGCCTGCGCTGTACTCAGGGCGCTAAAGGTGGCCAGGATCGCTACGGCTCCAACTAGTTGATTTTTCACGTGGTGCGCACTCCATATCGTTGATTTAGGAACATACCGGGCTTTTCTCAAGAATTGCAGCGAAGTCTAGGTTCAGATTGTTACGTTTTTGTTACAAAGGGACACTTTGCGCCCCATATTCGGAGTTTTTTCACGAGCATATTACATGGGTGTGGCAGTGCACGGGAACCCCCAACGGCTGCAGGCGAACGGGCTAAAGATCCGCGCCAGGCTTATCCAGCTGATTGAGCCTGCCATGACGAACATCGAGGCCGCGCACCAAATAGACAACGTGTTCGGCAATATTGCAGGCGTGGTCACCGATTCGCTCCAGACTACGTAGAGCCCACATTTCATTCAGAATAACGCCAATACTTCGGGGGTCTTCCACCATGAACGTTATGAGACTGCGCATCGCGCTACCATATTCCTTGTCGACGTCATCATCGCGCTTAACCACCGCAACCGCCTGTTCCACATCCAGCCGCGCGAATGCATCTAGCGCCTGCCGCAACATGTCAGCTACCATGGCACCAATGTGTTTGATCTCAACAGAATTGCTAGGCGATTTGCCATCCTCAGAGATCCGTATCGCCTGTTTGGCCACCTTGGATGCCTCATCACCAATACGCTCCAGATCTCGATTTACCTTGATGATTGTAATGATGAGACGCAGATCGCTGGCTGTGGGTTGCCGCCGGGCAATGATCGTTGCACACTCGTCATCGATAGCCATCTCCATCTGATTGACCTCACTATCCCTGCGCACAATGAGCTCGGCCTCTCCGCTGTCCATCTTCATCACGGCTTCCAACGCAGCGGAGAGCTGCTGCTCTACTTTACCGCCCATCGACAACATGTGGTTGCGCAGTGATTCCAGCTCCGTATTGAACTTCGCGGAGATGTGTTGCTGGTAATCTTCTTTTTTCAACATAACATTTTCCTCTATTGTTCTGCGCTAACCACTGGCCGGAAATCTCAGGGTGAAAGTACTCCCTTGACCCAATTTACTCTCTACTTGCAGACCTGCACCGTGCGCTGCAGCGACATGCTTTACGATCGCCAGCCCCAGACCCGTGCCGCCTGTTGCAGAATTTCGACTGTCATCCACCCGATAAAAACGCTCCGTCAATCTGGGAATGTGTATAGAATCTATGCCTATCCCCTTGTCTCTCACTTGCAACAGCAAGCGACCCTCTTTTGAGGTCCAGACTATGGTCACGGGGATACCATGCGCGCTGTACTTGATGGCATTGATAGTCAGATTCGACACCGCGCTATGCAGCTGCCGGTAATCACCATACACCTTATCTTCGACATCGATATCCAACAGAACGGTCGCCTCCGGGTAAGCCTCTGACAACTCATCCCTTAACTCCTGTAAGAGCCCTCTCATATCAACCAGCTCACGCTCGTCATCGCGCTTTTCACTTTCAATACGCGACAGCCACAATAGATCCTTCAACAAGTTTTCCATGCGCTGCGCTTGTTGGTCCATTTGCTCCAGCGGCTTGATGTAGCGCTGGGGTAACTCCTGCGAATTTTCTAAAAAGGTACTGATGTAGCCACTAATGACTGTTAGTGGCGTGCGCAACTCGTGGGATACATTGGCGACAAAATCCCGGCGTACTTTCTCCATGCGCACCTCACTACTGACATCGCGAACGAACAGCAAACGCTCTCCCTCGCCAAAACGGGTAACATCCACGCGCAAATAACTGGATCGGCTATCACCAACTGCCAGATATTGCAGCGGCTTGGTATAGTCGCGCGCCAGGAAATACTGATTGAACTCAGGCGCGCGTACCAGATTAGTCAGAGTCTGCCCCGTATCCTCGGGATAGCGCAAGCCCAGAAGCGGCTCTACTGCACGATTCAGCCATTTGATGGCGCCCTGCTTATCCACCATCACGACGCCATCTCGCATCGCCGCAAACGAATCTTCAAGATATTCTACCGTTGATTGCAAGTTCGCCTGCACCTCCGAACTATTTCTCTGTTGAGAATAGATGCGGGCAAACAGCTCACCCCAGCTACCGTATGCGTCCGGCGGCTGCTTATCCGGAGTATTCAACCACAGTTGGATTCGCTGCATCTGGTACGACCATAATCCAACCCACGCCACGAGCATCAGGATAACAGCCTCTATCGCGTAACCGTAGATCGATCCCAGCGCTGCTGACAGCGCCATTAATAATAAAAGCCGGCCTACCGGCGCATACAAACTCATGTTGAGTCAAGAACCGGCACTAAAAAATACCGTGAGAGGAAAATCGGTAACCCGTCCCGCGCACAGTCTGAATCAGGTTGCTATAGTCTCCCGAAGATGTTTGCAGGGCCTTTCGCAAGCGCCGAATGTGCACATCCACAGTACGCTCTTCAACATACACATTTGCGCCCCACACCTGATCCAGTAACTGGCCACGGGTATAAGCTCGCTCCGGATGCGACATGAAAAATTGTAAGAGATTGAATTCAGTCGGGCCCATATTCAGCGGCAGATTCGCGATAAAACAGCGTTTACTCTCGCCATCAAGCAGCAGTTCAGCGACCTGCATTTTTTCGCTTTCCGTGCCGCCACCGGCCCGACGCAATAGCGCCTTGATGCGTGCTATCAATTCACGCGGAGCAAATGGCTTCGTAATGTAATCATCAGCACCCACATCAAGACCCTGTATTACATTGTCTTCGGCGGTTTTGGCTGTCAGCATGATAACTGGCATGTCGCGGGTAAGTTCCTCACGTTTCAATCGCCTCATGAGTTCCAGGCCACTGCCGCCGGGTAACATCCAGTCCAGTAATACGATAGCCGGCCGTTCATCTACAATCGACTGGTAGGCCTGTTGTATGTCCTCTGCCTCGATACAACGAAAACCAGCAAACTCCAGAGCCATGCGCAGCATATCCCTGATAGCGAACTCGTCATCTACTATTAATACCGTAGCTGTGTTCATTGGTCCGCAAACCCCCTATGACTTTCAGAAGGAGTATTAAAAGTGGGAAGTGTGACAATTACATGACAGATAGGGGGGGAATTGCAACAAATCTGTAAAAAATCGGTCAGCACTACGCTGACCATGGCTTGGAGTGACTCAGGCTGCCCTACCGCAGGCTGGCATTGATATTGAGCAACATCTTATTGCCGGGGCACAAGTCTGTCTCATCCAGCGAGTTTAGCGGCCGTTGAGAGGTCTCCAGGACCTCGTGCAGGTCGCGAGAATCCGTATTCATGTAGATGAGACCCGTCAGGATATTACCCAAGTAACGGTGCTCCTCCAGCGCGTTAATGGCCGATCGCCGATCGAAAGGGTTGAGCGATTCATCGACTTTGTACAAACGAATGCTGGAGCCGTTGTGCAGGGTAACCTCATGACTGTGGCCCGTCTGATACTCCGTGGTGATCTCATTGTGCATGGGCACAAAATCAATAGTTCCCGTTGCCTCAGAGTGTTCCCGGACAAACTCATAGCTTTTCGTGGACTTGGCATTATTGTTAAATGTCACGCAGGGAGAGACAACATCTATAAGGGCGAAACCGCGATGGGAGATAGCGGCCTGAATCAGCGGCACCAGTTGCTCCTTGTCCCCGGAAAAACTACGCGCCACAAAAGTGGCACCCATCTGCACCGCTGTGCCACACAGATCGATGGCACTATAGATGTTGGGATCCCCTTTTTTGCTCGCCGAGCCTCTGTCCGCAGTCGCAGAGTCCTGACCCTTGGTGAGACCATAGCAACCGTTATTCATAACGATGTAGACCATATTGAGGTTGCGCCTGGCGACATGTACGAACTGGCCCATACCGATTGAAGCGGTGTCGCCGTCCCCGGAGACCCCCATGTACAGCAGATCCCGATTGGCCAGCGCAGCGCCAGTCGCCACCGAGGGCATACGGCCATGTACCGAGTTAAAACCGTGAGAATTGCCCAAAAAGTAAGTCGGCGCCTTGGATGAACAACCAATACCAGAGAGTTTGGCAATCTTGTGCGGTTCGATGGATAGCTCATGACAGGCCCGCACAATGGCGCCGCTGATGGAGTCGTGGCCACAACCAGCGCACAGCGTTGAAATAGCGCCCTCGTAATCGGCCTTGGTGTACCCCAGGTCATTGACCGGAAGCCCCGGATGTCGAAATTTGGGAAGTTGGTAACTCACCGGGATTCTCCGACGCGCAGCAACGCGATATTACGGTGCAGCGGCAGTACATTGTCGCCATTGAGGTGCTTCTTAATTTGCTTGCGAATATTGCGCGCGCTTATCGGCGTGCCATCGAAGCAAAGTACGGATTTCAGTTTATCGGGACCAAACTCGAACTCAGCCATCAGCAGCGTACGCAGCTGCGCATCGCGGTTCTGCTCAATCACAAAAACCTGCTTATGCCGTTCGATAAACTTCTGGACTTCCTGATTGAACGGAAAGGCCCGCACGCGCATGGCGTTCAAGTGGACGCCCTCCTCGGCCAGGTGATCCAATGCCTCGCGCGAGGCTTCCTCGCTAGTACCAAAATACAAAACGGCAGTATCGGTTTCGCTGCCGCACTCTATCGTAATAGGCGCGGGGACATATTCATTAATCGTATCCCACTTGCGCAGCAGGCGCAGCATATTGGCCTCGTACTCTTCACCCTTCTCGGTGTAGACAGCGTACTCATTGCGCGAGGTACCACGGGTGAAAAATGCGCCTTTGGTAGGGTGGGTGCCCGGATAGGTGCGATAGCAGATAGCATCTCCGTCGACGTCCAGATAGCGGCCAAACTCCACACCGTTCTCCAACTGCTCGGCAGTGAGTACCTTGCCGCGATCATATTTGCGCTCGTCATCCCAGGCCAGCGGCTCCGACATATTGTCATTCATGCCAAGATCAAGATCAGTCATCAGAATGATGGGGGTCTGCAAACGCTCCGCCAGATCAAATGACAAAGCGCCAAAATCGAAACACTCTTTGGGCGTAGAGGGGAACAACAGCACCTGCTTGGTATCGCCATGCGAAGCATATGCACACGACAGAATGTCTGACTGCTGGGTGCGAGTAGGCATTCCAGTGGAGGGCCCTGCGCGCTGCACATTGAACAACACCGTCGGTATCTCGGCGAAGTACGCCAACCCCAGGAACTCACTCATCAGCGACACGCCGGGGCCAGAGGTGGCGGTAAAGGATCGTGCACCGTTCCAGCTGGCGCCGATCGCCATGCCGATAGCCGACAATTCATCCTCTGCCTGCACGATGGCATAATTGCGTTGACCTGTACCGGGATCAATCCTGACCCGCTTGGCATATTTTTCAAAAGCGTCCACCACTGAGGTGGACGGAGTAATCGGATACCATGCTGCCACGGTTGCACCACCGTAAAGGGCACCCAGGCCAAGGGCGGTATTCCCGTCGAGCAGAATCTTATCCCCGACCTTGTCACTTTTCTCCACTGTGATACCTATCGGGCATTCCAGATTGTTGCGCACATACTGGTGGCCCAGTTCCAGTGCATGAATATTATGCAACACCAGATTTTTCTTACCCTTGAACTGATCCTCCACCAAACCGGTCAGCACCTTAAAATCCATATCCAGCAATGCCGCCAGCGCGCCAACGTAAATCACGTTCTTGAACAACTGTCTCTGCCTTGGATCCTCATACTGCTCATTACAGATTTGGGTGAGCGGTATACCTATGATAGAGATATCATCACGGTGCAGGCGTAAGTCCAAGGGCTTGGTATTGTCATAGATAAAATACCCGCCTGGCAGTACCTCGCGGATATCCTGGGGCATGCTCTGCGGGTTCACCGACAGCGCGATATCGATTCCACCACGGCGACCTAAATAACCCTTATCGTTGACCCTCACCTCGTACCAGGTGGGTAAGCCCTGAATGTTAGAGGGAAATATATTCTTGGGCGACACCGGTAGGCCCATGCGAAATAGGGCCTTGGCGAACAGGTTATTGGCACTGGCAGAGCCTGTACCATTCACATTGGCAAATTTGATAACGAAGTCGTTGACCGATTCAATACGCTCCATAATCACTCACCCGCCTTGCTAACATTGTAGAGAAACTTCTGCATATCCCATGCGGTGGTTGGGCAGCGCTCTGCGCACAAGCCACAGTGCAGACAGACGTCCTCGTCCTTGACCATGACGCGCATGGTGGGCAGGTCGGCTGATATGTAAAGCTCCTGGGCCAGATTGCCAGCGGGAGCTTCAAGGCGTTGGCGCAAATCTTCCTCTGCGCCGTTGGTCGTAAATGTGATACAGTCGGTTGGGCATATATCAACGCAAGCGTCGCACTCAATGCAGCGCAACTCGTCAAACACTGTCTGCACATCGCAGTTGAGGCAGCGCTGGGCCTCTTTATAGCCAGTCTCGATATCAAACCCCAGTTCCACCTCAACCTTGCGGTTTTTCAGGGTCTTCGCGATGGGCGCGTGCGGAACGGCGTAGCGCAAATCATTGGCTACGACACTATCGTAACTCCATTCGTGCACGCCCATTTTCTGGCTCGACAGAGTAACGTGCGGTGGTGGCCGCTTTTTCACATCCTCACCACGGCAGAACAGGTCAATACTGACGGCTGCCTGATGGCCGTGAGCTACGGCGGTTATGATATTTTCCGGGCCAAACGCAGAGTCTCCGCCGAAGAAGACCCGCTCGTTGGTAGACTGGAAGGTCGCTTCGTCGACCACTGGCATTTCCCACTTATCGAACTCAATCCCCAGATCCCGTTCTATCCAGGGGAATGCATTCTGCTGCCCAATGGCCATTAACACAGCGTCCGCCTCCATGAACAACAGATCCTCACCGGTTGGCACCAGCGTCCGCTTACCGTCTTCATCGTATTGCGCTTCAACCTTTTCAAAATGCATACCCTTGAGTTTGCCGTCTTCAACTACGAACTCTTTGGGCACATGGTTGTTGTAAATCGGGATGCCCTCGCTGGCGGCATCGTCTTTTTCCCAGGGCGATGCTTTCATCTCATCGAACGGGCTGCGCACGACCACGCGTACATCTTCTCCTCCCATTCGCCGGGATGTCCGACAGCAATCCATGGCGGTATTGCCGCCACCGAGCACCAGCACGCGTTTACCGATCGACGTGGTATGTTCAAAGGCTACACTGGATAGCCAATCTATACCCAAATGGACGTTGGGCATCGCATCTTCCAGTCCGGGCAAATTCAGACCTTTACCACGCGGCGCTCCGGTGCCGACAAATACCGCATCGTATTCCTTGTCCAGTATCTCTTTCAGGCTCTCGACCTGTACATTGAAGGTGGCCATCACGCCCATGTTGAGAATGTAATTAACCTCTTCATCCAGCACATCTGCCGGCAGGCGGAACGCAGGAATCTGGCTGCGCATCATGCCGCCACCGGCAAACTGATTGTCGTAGATATCAATACTGTATCCCAGCGGCGCAAGGCCTCGGGCCACGGTTAGAGACGCGGGGCCGGCGCCAATGAGGGCAACTCGCTTGCCATTTTTTATCTTCGGAATCGTCGGCAGTCGATCGCTAATATCGTCCTTGTTATCGGCGGCCACTCGCTTGAGCCTGCAGATGGCCACCGGCTCCTCCTCCACCCGCACGCGACGACATGCAGGCTCGCAGGGCCGGTCGCAGGTGCGCCCCAAAATGCCCGGGAATACATTGGAGTGCCAGTTGACCATGTAGGCGTCAGTGTAACGCTCAGCGGCTATTAGTCGAATATACTCGGGAACCGGCGTATGGGCCGGGCATGCAAACTGGCAATCCACTACCTTGTGGAAATACTCAGGATTCTTGGTGTCTGTTGGTTTCACTTGGCCTTCTCATTATTAGTCTGGCTATGAATGGACGCACATCAAGGCACCGTAACAGTCCTTTGATTGTGGCACATGTCAAGTGCGGTTTCATTATCAATGGCGGGCAAATAGCGTTACTTTTCCAACACTTAGCAAAGCATAGTGAGACGGGTGTCGCATCTTGAACTGCTGTTATGGTACTGAGCGCTAAAACCAGCCAAAAAATCCACCACCATTTTTCAACTTTTCCTGACAGAGAAGCAGTTGCGCCTGGTAAGTGTTGGCTCGGGCCTCAACCTTGCGCGCCACCGTCATCAGCCACGGCTTTTGCTGATAGGTCGCGCGGTTATAGCCACCGTGGCCCTCGTGATAGGCGAGGTATAGACCGTAGGTATTTTGCAGGGAGATACCACTGCGCCGCTGTGACTGGTAGTTGTACCAACCGACAAAGTCGATGGCGTCACCAAAATCATCTCTGTCCGCCCCGAAGCTACCGCCATTGTCCTTGTACTCATCCCAGGTGATGGTTTTGGCCTGACTGTAACCGTAAGCGCTGGACGATCGAAACCACGGAATGAAACCCAACACTTTGCCGCGGGGGGGCCTGGCGTCGGCGCGAAATCGTGACTCCTGATAGATAATGGCCATCATCACCGGAATCGGACTTCCCCACTCGTCCTGGGCCTCTTCGGCGTCGTTATACCAATCGTCTTTCTCCTGGAAAATAGCACAGATGTTGTTGACGTCTCGCGGGGGACCAGTGGTGCAGGCACTTAACGCAAATAGCGTCGCCAGCAGTGTGATCGTTTGCAAAATACTGCTCAAATCTGGACTCCGTGACTGGCGAGCAAAGCCAGCAGTGACTGCTCGTCAACGACGTCAATGCCCAACTCATTCGCTTTGATCAGCTTGGAGCCCGCACCTGGTCCCGCCACCAGGCAGGTTGTTTTAGCGGACACACTGCCAGCGACTTTTGCACCCAAGGCCTGCAACCGGGCTTTGGCGTCATCGCGACTCAACGTCTCAAGCTTGCCAGTCACCACCCAGATTTGCTCGGCGAGGGGCAGGTTTTGTTGCGGTAACCGCTCGATATCTGGCCAGATCACACCCGCATAATGCAGCGATTCCACCACCGCCATGCTGGCCTCAGAATCGAAAAACTGGCGCAGATGATCCGCGACTATCGGGCCCACATCATCGACCTCCAACAGTTGTGCCTCGGAGGCTGATGACAGCGCCAACCAGTTGCCAAAATAGTATGCAAGGTTGCGCGCGGTCGCCTCGCCGACTTCCCGAATACCCAGTGCAAAGATAAACCGCGGCAAGGTAGTTTGCTTACTCGTTTGCAAGGCGCACAATAAGTTGTCGGCCGATTTTTCGCCCATTCGCTCCAGATTGACCAACAGCTCTTTGGACAGGGCATAAAGGCCCGCGACATTCGCCACAAGCCCCTCATCGACCAGCTGCTCTACAAGTTTGTCGCCCAGGCCATCGATGTCCATGGCACGCCGCGAGACAAAGTGCTTGATGGCGGCTTTCTGTTGGGCACCGCAAATCAGCCCGCCCATACAGCGCCAGGCGGCCTCCCCCTCCTCCCGTTCGATAGCAGATTCACAAACGGGACAATGCGTTGGAAACTGTATCGTCCGTGTATTGTCAGGACGATTATCCAGTACCACAGAGACCACCTGTGGAATCACATCGCCGGCGCGACGAACGATGACCGTATCGCCTATCTGGATTCCCAGACGGTCGATTTCATCGCTGTTGTGCAAGGTCGCGTTACTCACCGTGACGCCACCGACAAACACCGGCTCCAACCTTGCCACCGGAGTAATAGCACCGGTGCGCCCCACCTGAAACTCCACGTCGAGCAGACGCGTCATTTCTTCCTGCGCCGGAAACTTTCTCGCGATGGCCCAGCGTGGCGCGCGCGAGACAAACCCCAGCCGTTGCTGTAAAGCCAGCTCATTGACCTTGAATACAATACCGTCAATATCGTAAGCCAGGCTGTCGCGACGCACTGCCAATGAAGCAAAATAGGCATCGCAGGCTTCAATACCCTGCACTACCGCAGACTCTGGATTGATTTTCAGGCCCCAGTCGCGCAGGCGCTCCAACACACCGGCATGACGGTCGGGCAAATTACCGCCCTCAACCAGCCCCACGCTATAGCAGCACATCTCCAGCGGACGCTGCGCTGTGATACGCGCATCCAGTTGACGCAAACTGCCCGCGGCGGCATTGCGTGGATTAACAAAGGGCTTCTCACCGCGCTCCCGCGCGCGGTTATTGAGTTGCGCAAATCCTGCTTTGGGCATGTAAATTTCACCGCGCACTTCAATTAGAGTGGGAAAACCTTCACCCCGAAGTCGCAGTGGTATCGAACGAATGGTGCGCACGTTGTGGGTGATATCTTCGCCGGTACTGCCGTCGCCGCGCGTCGCACCACGCTCCAGCACGCCGCAGCGGTACAACAGGCTGACGGCAATGCCATCGAGCTTGGGTTCGCAGGCAAACTCCAGCTGCCCCTCCTGGTCGCCAAGTCTGTCCAGCAAACGCCGGTTGAAATGCTGCATATCCTCTGGGCTAAACGCATTTTCCAGCGACAGCATGGGCACTTCATGAGAGACTTGGGTGAATTGCTGTAAAGCTTGGCCACCGACGCGCTGGGATGGGGAATCGGCACGCTGCAATTGCGGATGCTGATGCTCCAGCTGCAGCAGGCGCTGCAGGCGACGGTCGTACTCTGCATCGGGAACCGTGGGCTCATCCAGCGCATAATACTGGTAGTTCCAGGTATCCAATTGCTCTCGCAGGGATTCGATTTCCTGCACAGGATCTACTGATGGCATACTAGTAGGCTTTAGCGGGCCTTGGCCAGCATGCGCCGCTCCAGGTCGCGAATCTGTTGGCGACTGTGCTCCTTCGTCTGTCGGGTCAGCACACTGCGCGATTCATCAAGCACGTCTGCTCCCAGGTTTCGGGCGACAGCCTGCGCCGTCTCTAACATATAGTCATAGGCCTGCATCATGTCATCAGGACCTGGCAGGGTCAGGAAGAAGAGCAACCCTGGAGTGCTCATATCTGACATGGTGTCTATATCAAACACACCGGGCTGCATCATATCGGCCACACTAAATTGGATTGCGCCACGCCCAGCCTCGAACTCGTGCCGGTGGAAAAAGTCCATGTCGCCGAAACGCAGATCGCAGGCCAGCAGTATCTGCAGTATGTCTGCGCCGCTCATACCCTGTTTACTGCGCGCCACCACGTTGAGCATGAACACTTCAGGCTCGACACCGCGGGGCAGCTTGCCAGCGGGCGGCTCGTCTGGATTGCTGTCCGACGGGTCTTCGTCCGCGACCAGACCATCCAGCCAATCGAGGTTTTGTGCCTCTTCTCCGGGAGCAACCGCAGCCATGCCCGCAACCAGCTCGGCGTCATCGTCCGTCGGGGACTTGGCTGCTGAATTCTCGGCTCGTTTAACCGCTGCCCTGTTGGTGGAGAGCGCAGATTTCGATCCAGGCGGGAAGCCAGCGGCGCGCAGGAGATCGCCTCTCTCAACCACTCTGGCTCCCCCATTGGGCAACTCACCAAACTTGCTAATATCGTTTGGCAGTTCAGGTGGCAGCTCCTCCGGGTTTATCAGTTTCATTTTGACCCTGGTCCGTTTGTCGCGCCGAATACGACGCCATGCGTCCAGCAACACAGCCACTATCAACACCACGCCGATAATGACCATCCAATCTCGTACTGTTAAATCCGTTAGTCCCACTCGCTCTATCCGCTTTCTGAATCGCCCGATTAACTGGCCGCCAGTGCTGCGGCCTCCTCAACATCGACAGACACCAATCTTGATACGCCCGGCTCGTGCATGGTCACGCCCATCAACTGATCGGCGTACTCCATGGATATTTTATTGTGGGTAATATAGATGAATTGCACCTTGTCGGACATCTCTTTCACCAGCCGTGCATAGCGCCCTGTGTTGGCATCATCCAGCGGCGCGTCTACCTCGTCGAGAATACAGAACGGCGCGGGATTAAGCTGAAAGATGGCGAACACCAACGCAATGGCGGTCAGTGCTTTTTCACCCCCGGACAACAGGTGAATTGTGGCGTTTTTCTTGCCGGGCGGACGAGCCATGATAGAGATGCCCGTATCGAGCAAATCGTCTCCAGTCATTTCCAGATAGGCACTGCCACCGCCGAATACGCGGGGGAATAATGCCTGTAAACCCGCATTGACCCTCTCAAACGTCTCGCGGAAACGATTGCGGGTTTCCTTATCAATTTTACGAATGACAGACTGCAGTGTATCCAGCGCAGTCACCAGATCCTCGTTCTGTGCATCCAGGTAGTTCTTGCGCTCGGACTGCAGGGTGTATTCGTCGATTGCCGCCAGATTGATAGGACCGAGACGAATGATCCGGTTGGCCACACGTTCCAGCGCGGTTTGCCACTCGGGCTCATTGGCGCCCTCGAGCATGGTGCTCAAAACCGCATCCAGCTCGTGCTTACCTTCCTGCAACTGCTTGTCGATGATGTTACGTTGCACCTGCAGTGTCTGGTTGCTGATGCGTTGACGCTCGAGTTCACTGCGTACTGTTTCCGCACGTTGCTCGATGGCCGCACGTTGCTGCTCGGCTTCGCGCAATTGATGCTCAACCTCAGCAACCTGTTGACGCGCGGCACTCAGCTCGCCCTCGGATTGCAGGCGCAACTCCAGCTGTTGTTCAAGTTCATCGCGCAGCCCTGCCAATGGATCATCACTTTCGCGCAGCGATTCGTTCAGACTTTGCTGCCGCTCATGCAACTGGGCCACCTGCCGATCTGTACGATCGATGGTTTCGCGCACGGCGTTCAGCTGTGTGTCGAGTGACTGATGACGCATTGCCACCTGGTGCGCCCCGTCCTTGTCCTCACGTGCTTTCTGGCGGGCTCCATCCAGTGTCCCGCGTATCTGATCCCGATTAGCGAGTAACGCTTCGCGACGCAGGGAGTCTGCCTCCATGCGCTCGATGCACTCCGACAACACCGTCCTTGCCTCAGACACCGCTTCCTGTTCCTGCTGAAACTGCCCTCTCGCCTCGTCAATTTCAGTGTTGATTCGCTCGTTACGCAGCTTGATCTGTTCGGCTTTGGCCTGGTAGGCAGAGACTCGCGAACTGATTTCAGCATGATGGCGTGTACTCACCTGCAACGCACGCTGACACTCCTGCCGCTCGTCCTCCATTGTTTTTAGCGCATCCTCGCACGCCTGCAACTCCTCCGTCAGGAGAACCTCACGCTGCTGTTGCACGTCGAGCTTCGTGGCCAGCGCCTCGAGCTCCTCCCGCCGCTGAATCACACCACCGTCACTATTGGACATACGCGCCACACGCAACCAGTTGCGGCCCATCCAAATACCATCACGGGTGATGACAGATTCATTCGATACTAGTGAGACTCGCTGTTGCAATGCCTGCGCCAAATCATCAGCGGCGTGTATGCCCGCCAGTAAACCGTCTACCCAGCCACGGCTTTGTACCTTGGAGACCAGTAATCCCGATGCCTGTGAATCGCCAGCAGCGGACTCCACCAGCAGCAAACTGCCCTGTTCGAAGCTATCCAGAAAATTTCCAAGTGCGTCGATATCATCCACACACACCGCCTGCAGGTAATCGCCCAACACCGTCTCGACCGCCAGCTGCCATCCGTCATCGACCTGCATCATCTCCAGCAACCGTGATTTGTCAGTCAGCTGGTGCGCCTGCAGCCACTGCCCCACGCTCTCGTTGCCATCCTGCATGGCCGCTTGCTGCAAGGCCTCAAGTGAAGCACCGCGTCCGCGCATTTGCTGGAGTGCGGAGCGCACCTGATTGAGTTCAGTCGACAGCCTGGTGCGCCTGTCGCGGGTCGATGCCAGAGTCTCCACCAGCGCCTCACTGCGCCGCTCATGCTCAGCCATTGTCAGTTCAACTTCTGCCTGCTGCTCACCCAACTCATCAGCTTCAGTATCCGCCGGGCTCGCAGTCAGTCCTTGCTTTTCTTCCTCCAGCTGCCGAGTACGCCCCTGCAAACGCTGCAACACTTGCTCGAGATACTGTATACGCGACTGCTGCACCTCGGACTGCTGTCGTGGTTCCGCAGCGTGCTGGTTAAACTCGTCCCACTGGTGTTGCCAGTCGTGCATAGCCTCCTCGGCCAGCAGAAGTGCCTTTGCCGAGGCGCTCTCAAGCTCCTGCAGCCTCTGAAGATCCGGGCCTAAAGTCTCAAGTTCACTCTCCCAACTGGTCAGCTTACTGCGATCCTCTCCCAGATGGCTTTCGGCCTCAACGAGATTCGTCGCAGTCTGTGCCAGATCGTCCTGCAGCTGCCGACCCCGTTCCTGTTGGTGCTTGATGGTCTGTTCTATACGGGCGACTTCGGAGCCGAGTAAATAATACGTAGCCTGCACTTTGTTGAAATCGTCAGTACGATCTGTGTGATCTACCCGGTGCTGTTCGATGACAGTGTCGACGCGCTGGTGTTCGGAGTGTATACCCTCTAACTTGACCTCCAACTCCCCGACCGCCTGGGTCGCGGTTTTTATCAGATCGTCCAACGCCTTGCACTGCAGAGCCAGCAACTGGGCCTTGAGCTCGCGCTCTTCGGCTTTGAATTCTGTGTATTTTTCTGCGGCCTGTGCCTGGCGCTGCAGATGCTGCAGTTGCCGCCCGAGTTCATCGCGCAAATCGGTCAGGCGATCGAGGTTTTCCAATGTGCGCCGCATCCGACTTTCGGTTTCCTTACGTCGCTCCTTGTATTTGGAGATCCCGGCAGCTTCCTCGAGAAAAACACGCAACTCTTCCGGCTTGGATTCGACCAGGCGACTGATCATCCCCTGCTCAATAATGGCGTAACTGCGAGGGCCGAGACCTGTGCCAAGGAATATATCGGTGATATCCCGACGCCGGCACTTGGTACCGTTGAGGAAATAATCTGATTGGCCATCTCGGGTGATCTGCCGTCGGGTGGATATTTCGGCATAACTGGCATATTCGCCACCAACGCGGCCTTCACTATTATCGAACACTAACTCGATAGTGGCCTGCCCGACAGGCTGCCGATTGACCGAACCATTGAAAATGACATCGGCCATGGACTCGCCGCGCAGATTCTTGGCGGAGCTCTCGCCCATCACCCAACGCACGGCATCAATCACGTTAGATTTACCACAGCCATTGGGGCCCACCACCGCACACATATTGCCGGGGAAAGTGACCGTGGTGGGGTCAACGAATGACTTGAATCCCGCCAGTTTGATTGACTTTAATCGCATATTGCCTTAATTATGATTGCTAACTATTTGTTTTTTATGGGGTTTTTTAGAATTTTTGCAATTTTTAGCCGTCCATAAGACACAACATAGTGTATATACTTTAAGCGAACAACACTATGCCTGAGCAAGGGAAATGCGAAAATTCGCTTTTGGGGGCAGGCTGTTAATGGCAAAATAGGACACCGGCACTAGCTGGTAACTGCGAAATTTCCGATGGATGTATAGAGCGTATGCTGAATCCGTCGTCGTAATGATCGGCCGGTCTATTGGGTATTGGCGTGCAAAACTATCTCCAGAGGCGTTTCGTCCACTGAGGGGGATATGGGCCCGGCCTGGCCCAACCAACTGGCATTTGCCTCGCCGGGGCGGCCATCGGCAGAGACTTGTACTGCGACAATGACTGATGCGGTTTGGGAAAGTTTCTGGCCCGCCATTGAATTGCTGTCGTCCAGGCGTAGTGTGGTCGGCAGTTGCGCGCCGGTGAGGCGCTGGACGGCGATGGGCATACGGCTATCAGATTCGGCATTGCGCGCCAGGATGAAGACGGTGTCGGTGGCTGTAATGGCGGCATCCGGTGGCGCTAATACACTCACGGTAATACCTGCACCGGATTCGACTGCTGCCGCGGGCGTGCTCTGAGTGAGAGCAGCGGCGGCGGCTGGATCGTCCTGTGCCAAGCGCTGTCGCGCAGTTTCGATCACCCCGGCAATCATTTGTGCACCTTCAGAGTCGGCGGGCTCCATTGCGATCAGGCGCTGCCAGTACTCGATGGCCGCGCGGTATTGCTGTTGCTCGAAGGATGCCATACCCAGTAAGCCCAGCGCTGTGAGTTGCTGAGGATCGGCCGCCAGTGCCTGTTCCGCCTGCAAACGGGCGCGATCACTGAGTACGCGACCAGCCGCCAGATATTCCGCCTGCGCGGCGTAGGCCAGCGCCTGCGCATCACCCGGTACCGCATCGATCAGCGCTTCGTACGTTGTCGCCGCTTGCCCGTAATCTTCCTGGCCCATATAATAGCGACCCAGCAAGGCGAGATAGTGCAAATTGTCAGGGCGCTGCGTGGAGCGCACCTCCACGGCATGAATGAGGTCGCGCATTTGCGCAGGTGTCGTATCGTCCTGCAGGGTCTGCAGGCGCTGCGCAATCACCACATCTGAGGCCGCACCCAGCGCGTAGTAAAGGCCGCTGGCAAGCAATGCCACCAGCGGCAGCAGTACCCAAACAGGAAATGTCTGAGCTGACGACTGTTGCTGCGCCACTCGCTCACGCTGATCTTCCAGCAGGCGAATACGTGCATCTTCCTGCAGGGCCTTATTCTCTTCTCCGGCTAATTCCGCCTCACGTTGACGGAACCACTCCAGGTTGGCGCGGTCCAGGTCTGCCTCGGCGGCTCCGGGGCGCATTCGGGGAAACAGGTAAAAAACAGTACTCAGCAATAACAAACCGGCACACGCCAGGATAAACGTGGTCAAGAGTCGTGCTCCGTTTTATCCAGCAAATTGTGCAAACGCGATTGATCCTCTGCTGTAAGCGCCGAACCCTGGTCTTCAGCTATTTTGGTGCGTGACCGCAGTGTAGCTATCAGCACACCGATCGCCGCCAGTAGAAGCAGAACAGGCGCCAGCCACAGCAGTACCGTGGTGCCGCCAAAGCGCGGCCGATAGCGCACGAATTCACCGTATCGGGCCACCATGTAATCGAGGATCTCGCCATCACTGACACCTGCCTCCAACTGCTGATGTAACAGCCTGCGCAAGTCCTGCGCGATGGGGGCATTGGAGTCGGCAATATTCTGGTTCTGACACTTGGGGCAGCGCAATTCCTCGCTCAGTTGCTGATAGCGAACCTCCAGTGCTGGACTGCTAAAATCATAGGTTTCAATGAGTGCCAGCGCGCGGCTGGCCACCAACAGGAAAACACAGACAAGAATACTACGCATAATCCTCACGGCGTACTCTGCCCCTGCTTCAGTTCCAGATACAGGGGCTCGAGTACAGATTGCCACACTTTCACGTCCACCACGCCCACATGGCGGTATCGCACCACCCCGTTGGCATCGAGCAGATAGGTCTCAGGCGCGCCATAGACTCCCAGATCTACACCGAGTGTCCCCTTCCGGTCGGCGATATTCAGCACATAAGGGTTGCCCAGCTCATCCAGCCAGCCCTGAGCAGCGACGTCGCTGTCCTTGTAGTTCAGACCGTAAATCGGGATACCTTGGTCCGCCAGTTGTTTCAAATAAGGGTGTTCTACACGACAGGACACGCACCAGGTGGCCCACACATTCAGCAGCGCAACTTCACCGGTAACGTCGTCACGCGTCAACACCCTGTCCTCGCTCAAGGCAGGCAGACTGAATGCCGGCAGCGGGCGGTCAATCAACGCCGAGGGCATTTCGCTGGGATCCAGAAACAGGCCCCGAAAGAGGATGATAGCAAGCAGCGCAAACAGAAAAAGCGGCAGAAATAGCTTTAATCTAGGCCCCATGCAGTACTGACTCGCTACTTGCACTAACTGTGGCGCGCTGGCGTCGATAGCGTTTGTCCGCCGCAGCGGTAAACGCGCCCACCGCCATCAATATCGCACCCAACCACATCCAGCGGACCATCGGCTTGTAGTGCAGCCGTATCGCCCACGCCCCATCGTTACCTACCGGCTCGCCCATCGCCACATACAGATCGCGAAACAGGCCGGCGTCAATCGCCGCTTCAGTCATGACTGAACCACTGGCAAGATAACGTCGCTTCTGCGGATTCATGCTGGCCACCCACACACCGTCCCGCGTGACGTCAAAACGTGCTTCATCGGCGACGAAATTGGGCCCCTGCACATGTTCGACTTCAATAAAGCGAAATTCATAGCCGGCCATTTCACGCGTATCACCGGAGTGCATTTTAAGATCTTGCTCAACCGAGTACTGGCTGGTGGCCACGATGCCGATGACACAAGCAGCAAATCCCAGGTGGGCGATCAGCATGCCGCAGTAAGACGGCGTCAGTCGACGCAGACCATTGGCCACATTCGATGCGCTGCGCAGACGCTGCCAGAAATCTTTTACCAAGCCTATTAGCAGCCAACTGGATAGAAGCACAGCGAGCGCCACCCAAATATTGTAGGGCGCGTGCAACAGCGGGAATGTGACAGCGCACAACACCGCCACCACAGTGGGGATCAGCAGTTCACCGCGCCAGCGGGTAAGGCTGTCGCGTTTCCAGCGCGAGATGGGGCCCATACCCATCATGGGCACCAGCAGTGCCATCAGCGGCACAAACACCGCATTAAAGTACGGCGGGCCAACCGAGACCTTGCCCATTCCCAGTGCATCTACTATTAACGGAAACAAGGTGCCGAACAACACGGTGAGTGTCGCCACCAGAAAGACCACGTTGTTATACAGCAGTAAACTCTCCCGGGAAACCCAGGCGAAGCTGACGCGGCTACTCACGGCCGGTGCACGAAAGGCATACAGGGTGAGTGAACCACCCACGACTATAGCCAGAAATACCAGAATAAACATGCCTCGCTCGGGATCGGTTGCAAAGGCATGTACTGAGGTCAACACCCCCGAGCGAACGAGGAACGTACCGAGCAAACTCAGTGAAAATGCGAAGATCGCCAATAGCACCGTCCAACTTTTGAACAGCCCGCGCTTCTCCGTGGCCGCCAGCGAATGGACTAATGCCGTACCGGCCAGCCACGGCATAAATGATGCGTTTTCCACCGGATCCCAGAACCACCAACCGCCCCAGCCCAATTCGTAGTAGGCCCACCAACTGCCGAGCATGATACCGAGACTGAGGAAGCCCCACGCGATATTGGTCCAGGGGCGAGACCACCGCGCCCACGAGGCGTCGAGTCGACCGCCCAAGAGTGCCGCGATGGCAAACGCAAACGCCACGGAAAAACCGACATAGCCCATATAGAGCAGCGGCGGATGGATAATCAGGCCCAGGTCCTGCAGCAGCGGATTGAGGTCAGCGCCGTCAGCCGGAGCGCCCGGCAATATTCGGACGAAGGGATTGGAAGTGATCAGCGAAAAAGACAGGAAACCTACTGAAATCGCGCCCATCACCGACAACACTCTGGACAGGACCAGCAATGGCAATTGCGAGCTAAACAGGGCGACAGCTGCCGTCCAGAACGCCAGAATCAGGGCCCACAACACCAGAGAGCCTTCGTGGTTCCCCCAGACTGCAGAAAACTTGTAGATTGGCGGCAGTAGCGTATTGCTGTGGGACGCGACCAACTGTACGGAAAAATCATCCTGCAGGAAGGCCGTGGCCAGACAGCCAAAGCTGATTGCCACAAAGACCAGTAGACCCACTGCCAGACTGGGCGCGAGCGCCATAGCACCGCTGTTGCCGCGCCATGCGCCCCAAGCTGGCACCGACGTGAGGATAAGCGAGAGGCAGAACGCCAGAATCAACGAAAAGTGGCCTATTTCAGGAATCATTTGGCATTGCCCTCTTGATCGTACCCCGAGCTTTCCAGTGCATGTATCACCTCGGGCGGCATGTAATTTTCATCGTGTTTGGCGAGAATCTCTGTAGCTTCCAATACACCTTCGTCGTTTAGCACCCCGGAGGCCACGGCGCCCTGCCCCTCAGCGAACAAGTCAGGCAAGATGCCCACATAAACTACTTCTATGGTTTCCTGATAGTCGGTGAGCTTAAAGCGTATCGCGAGACTATTATCAGCGCGTTGCAGGCTATCTTCCAGCACCATGCCACCCACACGAATAGGCTGCCCAACCGGTGCCAAACCGGCGACGACATCTGCGGGTGGGTAAAACAGATTGATGTTACCACGCAGCGCATACACCACCAAGCCAACAGCTGCGCTGGAAAACAGTGCGATGAACAATACGATGTAAAGTCGTTGCTTGCGCACTGGATGCATTAACTCTCTCCCCTGGCTTGGCCTGCCGGCCCGCCTTGTGCACGCTTGATCTGCGCCGCTAATTGTCGCAGAAAACGCCTGCGTCGAAGTACCGGGGCCATCACCACCATCGCAATCACCGCGACAGTAACAAGATAGGAGCCCCACACATAGGCGCCGTGGCCTTCCATCGCCAGTGCTGCCGGCAGACTGTCAAAGTACATTACTTGTCTCCCGCTTTCGCTACGAGTTTTTTTACCCACTGCGTACGCGCCTCACGCTGCAACAATTCGGCGCGCATATTCAGCAGCAGGCCACAGGTAAATAGTGCGTAAAATGCGCCAATCATCAGTAGTAATGGATATAACATACTGCTATCAATACTGGATTCCCCGGTGAATTTGATCGTCGCACCCTGATGCAACGCATACCACCAGTCCACCGATTTGTAGATGATTGGAATATTTACCATACCCACCAGACTCAGAACTGCGCAGGCTTTTGCCGCAGCTTCTTTGTTGTCGAAGGCCTCATAGAGCGCTACCACACCCAGATAGAGAAACAGCAGGATCAACATGGAGGTGATGCGTGCATCCCACACCCACCAGGTACCCCAGGTAGGCTTACCCCAGATCGCTCCGGTAACAAGCGCAATAAACGTGAATGCTGCGCCCACAGGAGCCGCCGCTTTCATCGCAACGTCAGCCATTTTCATACGCCAGATGAGGCTGACAGCCCCGGCTAGCGCCATAATATAATAACCCGCCAGCGCCACCACAGCCGCTGGCACGTGAATGTAAATGATACGGTAACTATTGCCCTGAATTCTTTCAGCCGGGGTGAATAGCAGGCCCCAGGTCACGCCCGTAATCAGCACTAGAACTGTAATAGGCAGCAGCCAACGCAGGATGACGCCGGCGATGGCGTAAAACCAGGGAGGGGAACCGAGCTTATGAAATATGGGCCACATTGCGCAGGCAATTATACAGGGCGCGCTGAGCTGAACAACCGAATGTTCGCACCGCGAGGGTACAAAGGGAAATCACTGTTACGCATCAATGCTTATCCTCAATCCGGCAGCCATTGCCAGCGGTGCCAGCGCAATGGCCAAACATAGCATCGCACCCAAAATCGCCAGGTACGGCCCCGCTGGGACGCCGTTGACTGCCGCCTGTACCGCAGCGCTACCGAAAATCAATACCGGCATATACAGAGGCAGAATCAACAGCGAAATCAGCATGCCACCTCTTTTAAGCCCCACCGTGAGCGCTGCCCCAATACCGCCAATCAGGCTAAGTAAGGCAGTACCGATCAATAAACTCGCCACCAGCGCACCGAGTGCCGGCACAGACAGGTTCAGCATTAGCGCAAACACGGGCGACACAGCGGCCAGCAACAATCCAGTGGTAAGCCAGTGGGCACCCATGTAAGCCAGTACCGACAAAAACAGAGGCTGCGGCGCCAGTAGCAGCTGCTCCAGGCTGCCGTCCTCATAATCACTTCGAAATATCGCGTCAGACGTCAGTAAATTGGACAACAATGCGGTAATCCACAAAACGCCAGGTGCAAACCCCGCCAACGTATCCGGTGTCGGACCCAGACCCAGTGGAAACAGGGCCACCACCATGGCGAAAAACAGTAGTGGATTCCCGATCTCGACCGGCCGCCGTACTGCTAGCAACAATTGCCGCCGCAACAGCCGAGCACAAAATTGCGTGGCACCGGGCACCGTCATACCGACATTCCTGCACTCAGGTTCAAGGACCGAACCTCGCAGCACACCTCCAGAGTCTGGTGAGATGTCATCACAACCGCCCCGCCCGCTTCTACGTGCGAAGCCAGCACTACCTGCAGGTCGCTCACTCCCGCCGTGTCGATAGCAGTAAAAGGTTCGTCGAGCAGCCACAGCGCAGAATCAGACAACAATAACCGCGCTAAATTCACTCGCCTGTGCTGACCGGCTGACAGGGTATGGCTCGCTACATCCTCATAACCGTACAATCCCACCCGCGCCAGCGCAGATTCGATCTGCTCATTCTGATAGCGGCCCTCGCCACTCACGTGATATGTGAGATTTTCTCTGGGCGTCAACAGCGCTTTCACTGCGCTCTGATGGCCCAAATATAACAGCGGCACATAGCGCAGCACCTGCCCCCCAAACCCGTAGCGCGACAAGCCGCAGAGAATACGCAGCAGGCTGGTTTTACCCGCGCCGTTAGCACCTTCAATCTGCCATAGCTGGCCGGCGTAGATATCGAACGACAAATCCTGAAACAACGCACGACCACCCCGTTCCAGACACAGTGACCGGGCAGCCAGCACCGGCGTCCCGCTGGTACTGGCTGACACTAGAGGTTGACCACCCGGATTGCAGGTACGTGAAGCTCAGTGTCGCGCTCTATGCGCAGATTCTCAAAATCGAACCAGTTGCGATCACCCAGTTGGGACGGTGATATATTGCAAATACTGCGAAAAATCGATTCCGTACGCCCCGGATACTCTCGTTCCCACTGCGCCAGCATCTGCTTGACCTGTACCCGCTGCAAGTGTTCCTGAGAGCCGCAAAGATTACAGGGAATAATGGGGAATTCCCGGTACTGTGAGTAGCGCTCAAGATCTTTCTCTTTGCAATACGCCAGCGGGCGGATCACGACATTCTGTTTGTCGTCACTCAGCAGCTTGGGCGGCATCGCTTTGAGCTTGCCGCTAAAGAACATGTTCAGAAAAAGAGTCTCAACGATATCGTCACGGTGGTGACCCAGTGCAATTTTGGTGGCACCGATGTCCTGCGCAAAGCCATACAGGCTGCCGCGCCGCAACCGCGAGCACAGACCGCAGGTGGTTTTCCCTTCCGGCACCACTTGTTTGACAATACTGTAAGTGTCCTTCTCCAGGATGTAATAAGGAATATCCATCTCGGACAAATAGGCAGGCAAGACTTCCTCGGGAAAGCCGGGCTGTTTCTGATCCAGATTCACCGCCACCAGCTCAAAATCGACCGGGGCGCTCTGGCGCAAATTGATCAGCACGTCCAGCATGCCGTAAGAGTCCTTGCCACCGGACACACACACCATGACCTTGTCGCCGTGCTCGATCATATTGTAATCGGCAATAGCTTTGCCCACGTTGCGGCGCAAGCGCTTTTGGAGCTTGTTAAACTCGAGTTTGTCCTTGCGGGATAGTTCGCGCACAGTGATTGCCGTTAGTGCTTGATTTGGCGGGCATTTTACTTGCTAGTGCTTGCTCACGTCCAGTTGTGCTTGTGCTATTTGGCGAACTATCGCACAACGGTGGCCATGCTTGAGGCCTTTTACGCGGCATGAGGTGAGCAACAGCCCCCAACTTGTAATTTCGATGGTTTGCTATGACAATAACGCCGCTAAATTCCGCTTCAATTTATTTATGAGGATCACTCTCCCATGAAACAACCTGTTCGTGTGACTGTTACCGGCGCTGCGGGCCAAATTGGCTACGCACTCGTTTTCCGAATTGCCTCCGGCGCCATGCTCGGCGATGACCAACCCGTCATCCTGCAGCTGCTTGATATCACACCGGCCATGGAAGCGCTTGAGGGCGTGAAAATGGAGCTTGAAGACTGCGCGTTTCCACTGCTGGCGGGCATAGCCTGCACTGACGATCCCGATACCGGCTTTAAAGACACCGACTACGCCCTGCTGGTAGGCGCGCGTCCCCGCGGTCCCGGTATGGAGCGCAAGGATCTGCTGGAAGCCAACGCCGCGATTTTCTCTGTGCAGGGCAAGGCCATCAACGGTCATGCCAGCAGAAACATCAAGGTGCTGGTAGTGGGCAACCCTGCAAACACCAATGCGTTAATCACACAGCGCAACGCGCCAGACATCAACCCACACAACTTCACGGCGATGACACGGCTTGACCACAATCGGGCGAAAACCCAAATTGCGCTCAAAACCGGCAAAACCGTCAATGATGTGACCAATATGACAATCTGGGGCAACCACTCAGCCACCCAGTATCCCGACCTCTTCAATGCGAAGGTCAGCGGTGAGCCCGCGATCAACTTGATCGACCAGGCTTGGTACGAAAGCGATTTTATTCCGGTTGTACAACAGCGTGGCGCAGCAATCATCAAGGCGCGTGGTGCCTCCTCTGCCGCTTCCGCCGCCAATGCCGCGATCGGACACGTGCGCTCCTGGGCGCTGGGTACCGAGGGCGACGACTGGGTCTCCATGGGCGTGCAGTCAGACGGTTCTTACGGCATTCAGGAAGGCCTGATTTACTCCTTCCCCTGCCGCTGCAGCAACGGTGAATGGACGATTGTTCAGGGCGCTGAAGTTGGCGATTTTAGTCGCGCGAAGATGGCGGCCACTGAACAGGAACTGGCGGAAGAGCGTGACGCGGTCAAGCATTTGCTACCCTAGGACTCGCTTTTTGCTTCGTTGAAGCGACTGACCCTTTGGGGTTAGTTTCTTCCGCGGCATGACACCCAGACCCGGCGAGCGGCAGCCAGAACACTCCCTTGCTCAAAGAAAAGTCCATTCGCCGCGGGGTATTCTAGCTACCGCTCGCCTCACATCGCAATATGTACAAAGTAGTTAGCAAAGGACGCTCGGTTAGTCCCAGTACTCACTCATTTTGGGTTAAGCTTACTCCATGAATGAAACTTCCACGTCAAAGAGCTACCACCACGGCAACCTCCGAGCGGAGTTACTTGCCACCGCTGTCGAACAGTTACGAGACATCGGCGTTGATGACCTGAGCCTGCGCGCGCTGGCCCGAGCGGTAGGCGTATCTCAAACCGCGCCTTACCGACATTTTTCCGACAAGAGTGAGTTGCTGGCAGCGATGGCCACAAGCGGCTACCTGGATCTTCTAGATGCCCTGCGCGATGTGGGTGCGACCAGCGGCGATTGCCCCAACGCACAATTGCTCTCATTCGCCCACACCTATGTGGACTATGCCGCGCGCAACCCACAACTCTTTAAACTGATGTTTGGCCCGGCGGTACAGCCCACGGTTAAATACCCCGAGCTGCGCAAGGCCAGTCGCGATACGCTGCAATTGGTACAGGACATTCTGCAGCGCGGCGTGAACCGAGGCGTTTTTCGACAGGTCGATGACATTGCCTACATGGCCAATGCGGCCTGGTCCAGCATTTACGGGCTCTCAACGCTACTGGTCGATGCACCCGAGCTATTCGAGCGCTACATCGATTTGCAGCGGCAGGTGGAGCTTGGTGTGCAGATCTTTCTGGACGGCGTTAGCTATTCCTCTTCCTCGGACCAGCCTGCAAACGACTGAGCTACGTCGAAGCCCTTTTTCTTCAACCTGATAAAGTGCCGGGTATTAACGAGAGCCGTTACCGGAGGCCGACGTCCAAAGTGATAACGTGACAGCTACAGCTAAAGCTCCCGCAACACCGCCACAGGCGGCGTAGACACCACCCGCCGACAACTAAACACGCCAAGCGCCCCAATCACCAACGCCCCACTGACGATACCGATAGGCCATATCCAGGGAGTCGGCGTGTAATCCATATCCATCACCATGGTTTGCAGAATGAACACCGACAGCTCGGCCGCCAGGGTGGCGAGCAAACCCGCAAATAAACCCAGAGTGGCAAACTCTATCAACAGCCCTCCCAGAATCAAACGTCTCGGCGCCCCTAACGCCCGCAGTATCGCGCTTTCGTGCACTCGTGCATCGACACTGGCCTGCACACCGGCAACCAGCACCAGGCCGCCCGCAGCGAGAATCACTACCAGCACCAGATTGATCGCCGCCGATACCTGATTGATGATCGTGCGAATCTGCTCCACGACGATGTCCATCTCGATCACGGTCACCGTCGGGAACTGACGTATAAAGCGGTTGAGGAAGCCTTTATCGGCCGCATCAAGATGAAAGCTGGTCATGAACGTTGCGGGATAATCCGCCAGCAAGCGCGGTGGAAACACCAGATAGAAATTGGGTCGCATGGACTGCCACTGCAACTCGCGAATACTCGCCACCCGCGCCTCCAGCGCCTGTGAACCGACCAGAAAGCCGACGGAATCGCCCACCTCAAGGCCCATGCGATCAGCAAAATCTGCCTCCAGTGAGACCAGCGGCTCATCGGTACCCGGCGCCCACCATTCCCCGGCCACTAACCGGTTCTCGTGGGGCAGTGTATCGGACCAGGTAAAATTAATTTCCCGTTGGCGGCGCCCCTCCTGCACGTCGTCGGTACTGGGTAACTCCTCGCCCTCGACCGACATAATACGCCCTCGAATCATCGGGTAAAACGGTTCGCTGGTGATGTCTTCCGCCCGCAATACCTGCTCAATTGACTGCAGGTCTTCAGGACCGATGTTGATCATGAATTGATTGGGCGCATCGCTGGGCAACTGTGCCTGCCACTCGTCAATAAGCGAGGTACGCACCAGCAGCAACACCAGCAGCATCATGATCGCCATTGCAAAGATCACTACCTGCAAAGCATTTGCTCGCCCCCGCCGCTGTAAGCCCGCCAGGGCCAGGCGCCAGATACTACCCGCACTCATCCCCACCAGACGCCCGCCTCGCAGCAGTGTGAGCGCGAGGCAAAACCCGAGGCCTACTGTCACGCCAAGGCCCGCCAGCACGGCCAGGGTGAGCTTCCAATCCTGGCTGTACCACCACATCAACAGGGTCACCGCCAGTAAACCCAGTATGTAATCGTTGATCGCCTGCCGATTCTCCATGGGTAAATCACGTCGCAGCACACGCAGCGGGCTGGCCTGTCCGAGACGACGCAGTGGCGGCCAGGCAAAACACAACAGACACGTTAGCGAGGTCACCGCACCAATCGCATAAGGGCGAATGCCGCTGGATCCTGGCTGCACCGGCAATTGATCCGCAAACAGGTAGAAAAAAAGTGCCTGTATACCCCAGCCCATCAGGCATCCCAAAATAGTGGCGATTCCACCAAGCAACAGCAAACTGCTGCCGTAGAGCCAATTTACCGTGCCCGATGTTGCACCCAGGCTTTTGATGATGGCCACGTAATCGTGGTGGCGTTCACTGAATCGCCGCGCCGCCAATGCCACGGCAACGCCTGCCAACACTACGGCCAAACTTCCTGCCAACAGTAAAAAACTCTCGGCGCGGTCCAGCGCACTGCCGATACGGGGTTGCCCCTCGTCTACGGTAACGACGCGCTGCCCTTCCTCCAGCTGTGGCTCCAGCCACTGGTTAAACGCTGTGAGCGCAGCGGCACCGCCTGCGTACAATTGCCGATACTCGACACGACTGCCCGGCTGCACCACACCGGTTGCGGGAATATCGTCATAGTGCATGAGCACACGGGGACCATAACCGTAAAAGGACGCCGCCTGATCAGGCTCCGTGCGCGCTGCGGCAGTCGCCACAAAATTCGCGTCACCGATAGTGACCTCATCGCCTACCGCCACATCCAGCATCGCAAACAGGCGCGAATCGAGCCAGACCTCGCCGCGGCGAGGCCCCGTCCCACCCGACAGCACTGCACCAAAAGGCTCGGTGCTGTAGGTTATTTCGCCACGCAGTGGATAAGTGTCAGTCACCGCCTTGATCGACGCCAGCGACATGATGTCCTCACCCACGTACACCATGGAGGGAAACTGCAAGGTCACTGCGTGCTGCAAGCCGTCCTTTTCAGCCGCCAACAGCCAGTCCACCGGCAACTCGCGGCCACTGGTGACAACCAGATCAGCGGCCAGAAAGCGGTGACTCTCCTGCTCCAGCGCATTTTGCAGACGCGACGTAAACGCGCTGATGCCGGAAACCACACCCACCGCGAGCACGAGGGCCATCACCAGCACACCCAGTTCACCCCCGCGCCAATCGCGCGCCAGCATTTTAGTAGCCGTCATCGACACCCGGCTTTACTCCCTCACCAATTCGCCAGCATCCAGGCGCAAGCGCCGCTGGCAGCGATCCGCCAGGACCTGGTCATGCGTCACCAACACCAGCGTGGTCCCCTCCTCCCGATTGAGTTCAAACAGGAGGTCGATGATGTGCTCGCCGGTAGTGGTATCCAGGTTGCCGGTTGGCTCATCGGCAAACAAAATGGCGGGCTTGGAAGCAAATGCCCGCGCCAGTGCGACCCGCTGCTGCTCTCCTCCGGACAATTGCAGGGGATAGTGACCCGTTCTGGCCTCGAGTCCAACGCGCTGTAGATAGTGCTGCGCCTGTTCTTCAACCTTGGTTTGGCCTTGCAATTCCAGGGGTAGCATCACATTTTCCAGCGCAGTGAGAGCCGGCAGCAGCTGGAACGACTGGAACACGAAGCCAATGTGCTGGCCCCGAAAGCGCGCGCGGTCGTCCTCATCCAGCGCTCCCAGGTCAGTGCCATCTATATTCACACTGCCTGCTGTCGCCTCATCCAGACCCGCGAGCAGGCCGAGCAGCGTCGATTTGCCGGAACCGGACGCGCCGATGATGGCGACAGCTTCTCCCGACTTGATTTCCAGCGTAATCCCTTTCAGTATCTCAAGTTCGGTGCCCGCTATGGGAACCCGCTTTTGGAGATTGTCACATTTGATCATGCTGCGTACCTTTTACTGCGTTATACGCAATTCACTCATTTCTGGATGCCTGATACTGGCTCTTACGGCAACCGCCAGTGCCAGCGAACAGAAAATTCTGGTGTTGGGAGATAGTATCAGTGCGGCCTATGGTATGTCTCTTGATCAGGGCTGGGTTGCGCAACTTGGGAGCGATCTGCAGGCCGAGTATCCGCAGTTCGGCGTTGTCAACGCCAGTATCAGCGGTGAAACGACAGCCGGCGGGCTGCGTCGCTTACCGGCACTGCTAAAAGCGCACAACCCCAGTGTAGTTATCATCGAACTGGGCGCTAACGATGGCCTGCGCGGTTATCCGCTACTGACGTTACGCAACAACCTGACTGCGCTGGTGACAATGGCACAGGCCAGTGGTGCCCGGGTCATACTCTTTCCGATGGAAATTCCACCCAACTACGGCGCGCGCTATACCAGCGGCTTTCGTGAAAGCTTCCGCGATGTGGCACAGGAGACCGACAGTGTGCTGGCGCCGTTTTTGCTGGAGGGCGTCGCCGGCAACCCCACAATGATACAGGCCGATGGTCTACACCCCACCATCGAGGCACAGCCCATCATACTTTCCAACGTACTTGCCAGCGTAAGCGGCGTACTGGCGCAATTATGAGTCATGCGTCATGGGAGGACATTCAACGCGCCGACAGCGCCGCCATCTGGCACCCCTATGCGCCCGCTACCGGCGGTGCCGAGGTCTACCCTGTTGTCAGCGCTAGCGGCGTGCGCCTGACGCTGGCCGACGGTAGAGAACTGATTGACGGCATGGCCTCCTGGTGGTGCGCCATTCACGGCTACAACCACCCGGCACTCAATCGGGCCGTCGAGTCACAATTGCACCTGATGTCCCACGTCATGTTTGGCGGGCTGACGCATGAGCCCGCCGTGCAATTGGCACAACTGCTGGTGGAGCTCACCCCGCCAGCGCTGGACCGTGTCTTTTTCAGCGACTCCGGCTCCGTCGCCGTGGAGGTCGCGATGAAAATGGCGATCCAGTACTGGTACAGCGTCGGCAAGCCGGCCAAGCAAAAACTGCTGTCTCTGCGCAATGGCTATCACGGCGATACCTTCGGCGCGATGTCACTGTGCGACCCGGTAACCGGCATGCATCATTTATTTGGCACCACATTGTCACAGCAACTGTTCGCACCTGCGCCCGCCTGTGGCTTTGATGCCCCCTGTGAAGACAGTGATTTTCACGCGATGAAAATGCTGGTATCCCAGCATAGCGAGGAGCTTGCCGCCGTTATCGTGGAACCAGTAGTGCAGGGCGCGGGCGGTATGCGTTTTTATTCACCACAGTATCTAGCCAGGCTGCGCGTGCTGTGTGACGAGTACGATGTATTGCTGATCTTCGACGAAATAGCCACCGGCTTCGGTCGCACCGGCAAGCTGTTTGCCCTTGAACACGCCAACGTCGTACCGGACATTCTGTGCCTGGGCAAAGCGCTCACCGGTGGATACATGACACTCGCGGCGACGCTTTGCACTACGCGCATCAGCAGTGGTATCAGCGACAGTGACGCCGGGGCCTTTATGCATGGCCCGACGTTTATGGCCAACCCACTGGCTTGTGCGACGGCCATTGCCAGTATCAGGCTGCTGTTGTCGCAGCCCTGGCAGCGCACCATCGCGCGCTTGCATGAGGAACTGACTGCCGGCCTTGCGCCGGCGCGTGAGTTACCCAATGTCGCCGATGTTCGCACGCTGGGTGCGATTGGTGTGATTGAGTTACACGAAGCGGCAGACTTGCGGGTAGTGCAGCCCATGTTTGTGGAACGCGGGGTTTGGGTGCGCCCGTTTGGCAAGCTGGTGTATGCGATGCCACCTTACGTGATGGGCAGTGAGGATGTGGCGACGTTGACGGGCGCTATGGTGGATGTGGTGGCGCAGCTTTCGCTTTAGCTTTGTCGTCGCCTCTTGCGGAGATTTGCCGGCAAAGACATCCTCGACAAAGGCGTCTGCCCGATAGATAGGCAGGGACATGGCTTCCTTCTATTCTGCTGGTGTTGTACAAAGTGCGCAGCGTTTAATATAGTGGCCCCACCCCACAGTGGCCAGTTCCCGGTAAAAATACTCAATGTCAAAGCGACAGCAATCGCCACTTCAGGAAAAATTCTACGAGGTCATCTTTGGTACAGAGACCCCGGCAGGCAAATGGTTTGACATTACCTTGATTGTGGTAATACTCGCCAGCGTGTCCGTTATCATGCTGGATTCAGTGCACAAACTCGACGTTGAGTACGGCAATTTTTACCTGCAACTGGAGTGGGTTTTCACGCTGATGTTCACCGTCGAGTATCTGATCAGGATCTGGTGCGCGCCCAACCGCAAAGGCTATATCCTCAGCATCTACGGCGTTGTAGACCTGCTCGCCCTGTTACCCACCTATCTCTCCCTGTTCTTGCCCCAAACCGCACCATTGTTGATCATTCGACTGCTACGAATTCTGCGCATCTTTCGTGTATTGCGCCTGCTGACCTTGCTGGCTGAGGCGAACTTCCTCGCCGGAGCGCTGCGCCGCTCCGCGCGTAAGGTTTTTGTGTTTTTCGCGATGATGTTGATTTTGACAACGATTTTTGGCTGCCTGGTGTATGTCGCCGAAGGCGGCCAGAACGGATTCAATAACATACCGGTCAGCATCTACTGGGCGATTGTGACCATCACCACGGTGGGTTATGGCGATGTGGTGCCGCACTCTGTCATCGGACGTATTATCGCGGCTGCCGGTATGCTGATCGGCTACGCGGTGATCGCCGTACCCACAGGCATCATTACCGCTGAGCTGACGGTGGCACAACAGGCCAGTCGATACACAGAGACGCGCAATTCACGCAACTGTACCAATTGCGCCTCTGTAGAGCGTGATCCCGCAGCCCATTATTGCCGCAATTGCGGCTCGCCGCTGCCCAAGCCCGGCCATGAACGCGCGTGACCGTTAAAAACCTCACCGAGGCACCCATCGTGATGCCAGCACGGAAAATGGGATTATTGCGGCGCTATTTTACGTGGGCTCACCTATGATAAAAATGGACGTACAGTCGGCGCCCTGACGGCACCAAACCTAAAAATAATATCAACGAGGCTCCCATCATGAAATATCTACGACGACACTCACTGGCTATTGCTATCGGCGCGACTGCGTTAGCCGGTACGCCGACCACACTGTTGGCCGAAGGCGCCCTCGAAGAGGTCGTAGTTACCGCGCAAAAGCGTTCGCAAAACCTGCAGGATGTGCCGGTTGCGGTGACCGCGTTTTCCGGCGAAATGTTGCGTGAATCGGGCGTGCAAGACATGTTCGAGTTATCAACTATTGCACCCAGCCTCAGCGTCGAACAGACCCAGTCGTCTTCCCAGACGACGTTTGGCATCAGGGGTATCTTTACCAGTTCACAAAATTTCGGCCTTGAGCCGTCGGTAGGCTTGTATGTCGATGGCGTTTACCGCTCGCGCCAAGGCTCGATGATCAACAATATGGTCGACATTGCGTCAGTGGAAGTACTTCGTGGTCCGCAGGGCACGCTGTTCGGCCGCAACACGCCCGCCGGCGCGATTCTTATGAACACTGTTGCCCCCGACTTCGAGGAGTCGGGTTACCTTGAGGGTGGGGCCGGCGACTACGGTCTGTTGAACATAAATGGTGCCAAGTCCTTTACCTTGATCGAAGATGAACTTGCTGTCCGTATGACAGGTTTTAATATGGATCGCGACGGCACTATCGATGTTGTCGGAAATAACGTCCAGGAAGACAATGCGATCAACGATAGAGATCGCTGGGGCCTGCGTTTTCAGGCGCTGTATTTACCCAGCGAGGATCTCACCTTTCGACTTATCGGCGACCACTCTGAAGTCGATGAGATCTGCTGTGCTGTCGGGAACTGGGAAAATAATTTCTACGCGCAGAACCCGGCCCCTCCCGCAAAACCCGGCACCGACCTGACTGTTCGGGATCAACTGGGTGGTACGGTTCTTAATGGCAGTGACTTTTACGACTACAAGGTCAGCACCAGCTTCAAGCCCAAGTCACAAAACACGGACGAAGGTATTTCCTTGCAAGCCGACTGGCAAACCGATTATTTCCTGGTCACCAGTATCTCGGCCTACCGCAAACATGAAGCCTATGACGAGATCGATGCGGATTTTTACGATATAGACGCCCTGGAGCGAGTTACCGATCTGACACAGGAGCAGTACTCACAGGAGATTCGTCTCAGTGGTGATGCGCTTGATGACAAGCTCAACTATGTTGGCGGACTGTACTATTTCCACCAGACACTGGACTCCACAACAGACACCATTATCGGCGAGGATGCGTATGTCCTGGGTGGCGCCTTTCTGGGAATCACCCTGCCCCCGGCGGCACTGCCTGATGGCAGTTCGGCGACCAATGTGGCAGATCAAAAACATGATAGCTACGCCATTTTTGGTCAGGCCGATTACCACTTCACCGATCAGTGGGTGATCACAGCCGGCTTGCGCTGGACGGATGAAAACAAGGACATGACGAATGTTTTCACCGAGAATCCCAACGATCCAGTACCGTTTGGATTCTTCGGTTTGACTGAGTTAGCACCCAGACCAGATATCGACCAGGACTTGAATGACAGTAAGTTTACCGGCACCTTAAAGCTCAGTTGGTTTATGAACGATATGACGATGTTTTACGCCTCCTATGGCACCGGCTACAAAGCCGGCGGTATCAACACAGACCGTGTGCGAGAGGGCGCCAAAACGGCCTTTAAACCGGAAACGGCTGAATCGTTTGAGATAGGCATGAAGGCTGAGTTTCCAGATCAGGCACTGCGCCTGAATGTTGCCCTGCATAAAACCGATACCGATGATCTGCAGACGATTTCCTTCCAGGGTGGCGGTTTCGAGCTGGGTAATGCCGGCACCGCAGAGACCTATGGCGGCGAGATCGATTTACTTTGGCTCCCCGCGGACAACACCACTATCGCACTCGGATACGCCTACAACCACGCGGAATACTCTGATTTCGAAAATGGCCCATGCTGGACTGGAACCCCATGGCGAACCAGCACCCCGGACCCGGATACCAATTACGATGAAAAGGGCGTCGCCACTGGCTCCTGTGACCGCAGCGGCGGTATGGTGTCGGGCAACCCTGAAAATGTCGTAGCGTTAACCGCCAACCAGCGCTTTCGTGTCAGCGACAGTATCGGCGGCTTCGTCCACGGTGAGTACATCTGGAATGACGAGCGCATGACGGACGTGAACAATGACCCTGAGAAGCTGGATGGCTCCTATGACGTGGTCAACGTGCGGGCCGGTCTGGTCTACGAGCCCTGGGATACCACCCTCACCTTCTGGGGTCGCAATGTGTTCGACGCCAAAGCCACCTCGACCATTGCCGATGCGGTGGCACAGCCCGGCCGCTTCATTGCGTATTATAAAGAGCCACCTACCTGGGGCGCCACCGTGCGCTGGGATTTTTAGAAGCCGGTAATAAGCCACCTGTCACCAAGGCAGGCGCATGCTATAATCGCCGCGTTTTTTCCAAGACGCGATTTTCATGGCAACACCTCTGTTTTCCTACCGCAAGTTCTGGGCCGAGTGCTACGGCCCCGCCCCGGAACTCCCTATGTCCCGCGTCGAGATGGATGCGCTGGGCTGGGACAGCTGCGATATCATTATTGTCACCGGTGACGCCTACGTCGATCACCCCAGCTTTGGCATGGCAGTGATAGGCCGTTTGCTGGAGGCACAGGGCTTCAGAGTGGGTATCATCGCCCAGCCAGACTGGACCTGCACCGCCGATTTTGAGGCGCTGGGCGCTCCCAATCTGTTCTTCGGCGTGGCGGCGGGCAACATGGATTCGATGATCAACCGGTATACCGCCGATAAGAAACGGCGCAACGACGACGCCTACACCCCGGGCAATACCGGTGACAAGCGGCCCGACCGGGCCGTGATTGTGTACAGCCAGCGTTTGCGCGAGGCGTACCGGCAGGTGCCACTGGTCATTGGCAGTATTGAGGCCAGCCTGCGCCGCATCGCCCACTATGACTACTGGAGCGACAAAGTTCGGCGCTCTATATTGTTGGATAGCAGTGCTGACCTGCTACTTTACGGCAACGCAGAACGCGCCATCGTGGCACTGGCCCATCGCCTCGCTGCCGGAGAAGCCATCCGCAATATTCGCGATTTACGCGGTACCGCCTTCGTACGCAAGCGTGTGCCAGATGGCTGGCGTATCATCGATTCCAGCAGCATCGACGTAGTGGGTCCTGTTACCGAACCTATCAACCCCTATATCGATACGACTAGCGCAGCGTGTGCGACCAAAAGCAGTGAGCCAGAGGTCGTAGAGCCCGTACGACTCGTCGGCAGCATGGCCGACCAGAACACACAGGCCGTCATTCGTATACCTGCCTTCGAGCAGGTGCGCAGTGATCCCGCCCTGTATGCACACGCATCGCGCGTGCTGCACAAGGAGACCAATCCACACAACGCCAGGCCGCTGGTGCAGGCGCACGGTGATCGAGAACTGTGGCTCAATGCCCCACCAATCCCACTGGAAACCGACGAACTGGACATGGTATTCGAGCTGCCCTACACGCGCTTGCCACACAGTGCCTATGGCGATGCGCGCATCGTCGCGTACGAGATGATTCGCCACTCCGTGAACATCATGCGTGGCTGCTTTGGCGGCTGTACCTTTTGCTCAATCACTGAGCACGAGGGCCGCATCATTCAAAATCGCTCTGAGGATTCCATCATCCGCGAGATCGAGCAGATCCGCGACACCTCACCTGCGTTTACCGGCGTCATCTCAGACCTGGGAGGACCCACCGCCAACATGTGGCGCCTCGCCTGCAACAGCAAGGAAGTCGAAGCAAAGTGCCGCAAGCTCAGCTGTGTCTTCCCCGGTATTTGCAAAAATTTGAACACCGACCAGAAACCCCTGGTCAAGCTCTACCGCCGCGCCCGCGGCGTAAAAGGTGTGAAGAAGGTACTGATCGCGTCAGGTTTGCGCTATGACCTGGCGGTGCAGAGCCCCGAGTATGTCGAAGAGCTGGTCACCCACCACGTTGGCGGCTATCTCAAAATTGCGCCGGAGCATACCGAGGATGGCCCACTGTCGAAAATGATGAAGCCGGGCATTGGCTCCTACGAGAAATTTAAAGCGATGTTCGAAAAATACTCGCTCGCCGCCGGTAAAAAACAGTACCTCATACCCTATTTCATCGCCGCGCACCCGGGTACCTCAGATAAAGATATGATGCACCTGGCGATGTGGCTCAAGAGCAACAAATACCGCGCCGATCAGGTGCAAACGTTCTATCCGTCGCCCATGGCCACCGCCACCGCCATGTACCACAGCGGCAAAAACCCGCTGCAGCGCGTCACGCATAAAAGCGACGACATGCCAACCGTGAAAGGTCTGCCACAGCGCCGCCTGCACAAGGCCTTTCTGCGCTACCACGATCCAGAAAATTGGCCAGAGTTGCGCCAGGCACTTAAGAAGATGGGCCGCGCCGATCTGATAGGTAATGGTAGTAATCATCTGGTGCCGGCGCGACAACCTGCGAAGCACCATCCTGTAGTGCCAACAGGCACACGTCCCTTCGCCACCCAGCACAACGGGGTGGTAAAGGTGCCCGGTAGGCGCAAGCGCACATCGCCACGCTAGCAACGTTATTTTTTATAACACACCAGCAATAATTCACAGGAGAGTCATCATGACTATTTCGCACTTGCTATCCAGCTTTATGGTGACACTTTGCTGCAGCAGTGTTTTTGCGGCCGCGCCCACCGTGGATGCCCCCCTGCCACTGTTGGACATCAGTGAGCGCGGCGAGCTGACCATGTCCGGCGACGATTTCGCCTTTGTCCCCTGGGGCTCCAATGCGAACCTGGGCAAAGTGCAGGTGTTCCAGTATTTTGGCGCCACCATGAGCGACAGTAAGATCTTCGAATCCTTCACCGATCTGCTGCAAAAAAGCTTTGAACCGGGCGCCATACAGGTCACCACGGTTCTCAACATGGATGCAGCCATGTGGGGCACTACCGGTGTTGTCATTTCAGAACTGAAAAAAAATAAACGCGCGCACCCGGATGCCACCATGGTTATTGATGATAAAGGCACAGGCCTGACCGCGTGGGATTTAGGCGAGACCGGCAGTGGTCTCTTCATTACCGATGCCAGGGGTATCGTGAAGTACATTACACGAGTTGCCATGAGTGAAGACGAGCAGGCAGCGGCAGTGGCACTGATACGCGCAAACTCTGGAAGCTAGCCAGCAACCAGGCAGCGCGAATACACGATCGGACGAAAGGACCTCTCGCGGTAAAATTCTTATGAACAAGAAAGTCCTCTACCCTCTCCTGCTATTGGCAGCGGGTCTCTTTCTCGCGTTTCTGATCGCCGTGAACACACCGGAGATCGTGCCTGAACCCTACGAGCATATCGTCCCCGCAGTGCGGGTAGTCCCGGTACAGGCTGCGGACGAGTACCTCAGCATCAACTCACAGGGGACAGTGCAACCACGCATTCAAAGCGAGTTGATCCCGGAAGTCACAGGTCGCGTTGTCTGGATATCGCCCTCACTGGTCAATGGCGGCGGGTTCCAGCACGGCGATGTCCTGTTACGTATCGACGACGCCGACTATCTGACACTGGTGGCACGCAGCGAAGCAGCAATGATGCGTTCGCAGTCTGAATACAAGTATGCCAGCGATGAGCTAAAACGTCTGGCTAGCCTGAACAAGCAGAAGTTGACCAGCGAACAGCAGCTGGATGATGCACGCCAGGCCACCCAGGTAAAAGAAGCCAACCACATTGACGCCAGAGCGAGCCTCGAGCAGGCGCGGAGAGATCTCTCCCGCACACAACTGCTAGCACCGTATGACGGCCTGGTGCGCAACGAACAAGTCGATATTGGGCAGTTTGTCACTCGCGGGCAGGCCATTGGCACCATCTACGCGACGGATTATGTCGAAGTGAGGCTGCCGATTTCAGCGGATCAGTTGGGCTACCTCGGACTGCCTTTGTCCACGCGAGGACAACTCCCCGCCCCGCTGCGCCCACCTGTCACAGTAGCCGCAGATTTCGGCACTACCCGCCTGCTATGGGAAGGAGAATTGGTGCGACTGGAAGCCCAAATCGACGAGCAGTCACGCATGGTCTACGGCGTGGCGCGGATGCGCATGGAGGTTGGGGAAGAAAGTCCACTGCTACCCGTAGGTATGTTTGTGCAGGCAGATATTCGTGGACGCAAAGTCGAGCAGGTAATGCGGCTGCCCCGTTCCGCAATGCGCGACGACAACGAAGTACTGATCGTTGATGCCCAGAACCGCCTGCATTTTCGCCAGGTCTCGCTGCTGCGTCTGGAACATGACGACATCCTGGTCAGCTCTGGCGTCAAGGACGGCGAGCTGGTGTGCATTTCACCCATGCAAACCGTTGTCGATGGCATGCTCGTCAAGCCCATCATCGAGTAAGTAGACAAGCACATGCATAAAATTATCGCGTGGTTTGTACAAAATTCGGTAGCGGCCAACTTGCTTATGATGATCCTTGTCGCCGGGGGTCTGTTGGCGCTACCGCTGATCCACCAGGAAGAATTTCCCACGCTTGAAGTCGACGCGGTACAGATCCGTGTCCCCTACCTGGGTGCGGCCCCCGAAGAAGTAGAGTCCGCTGTGTGTATTCGGGTGGAGGAGGCAATAGAAGGTACAGAGGGCATCGACAAGGTGACCTCTCAGGCGTCAGAAGGATACTGCTCCGTCAGCGTAGAACTGGTGGCGGGCGTGAACAAGGCCAAGGTCACCAGTGATATAAAGAGTAAGGTCGACGCCATTGACGCCTTTCCGGCCGAGACCGAACAGGCTATTACTGCCGAGGTCAGTCTTATCGCCACGGTGTTCGAGATCGCGGTATCTGGCCCGGCGGATGAACGCACACTCAAATTTATCGGTCAGCGAATGCGCGATGATCTCGCCGCCCTACCCGGCGTCTCAAAAGTGGCGCTGGAATTTTCCCGCCCCTATGAGATCTCTGTAGAAGTCTCCGAGCAGACACTCAGGCGACATAGACTGACCCTCGCGGAAATTGGCCAGGCGATTCAGCGCTCCTCACTCGATATTCCTGGGGGATCGATCAAGGCAGAAGGAGGAGAAATCCTGCTGCGCACCACGGGGCAGGCCTATCGCGGCAAGGAATTTGAAGACATCGTTGTGGTGACGGACGTCGACGGCACCAGTATCACCCTGGGAGAGATTGCCACTGTCATCGACGGCTTCGAAGAGAGTGACCTGCAGGCGCGCTTCGATGGTAATCCGGCGGTATCACTGAAGGTCTCCAGAGTCGGCGAAGAGGATATCGTGCAGATCGCCGACCGCGTCAAGGCCTACCTTGAGCAGGCCCGCTTAGAGGTGCCGGAGGGCATCGCCATCACCGTCTGGCAAGATGAGTCACAGGATCTGGTCGATCGCCTCGACGCGCTGTCGAGCAACGCCCGCAGTGGGCTACTAATGGTACTGCTAGTGCTCACACTCTTCCTGCGCTTTCGACTGGCACTGTGGGTCGCAGCCGGTGTGCCGGTGGCGCTGCTGGGAACGATCGCGATATTCCCATTGGTAGGCCTATCGATCAGCACGGTCTCGGTAATGGGTTTCATACTGGTGCTGGGCATACTGGTGGACGACGCGATTGTGGTGGGCGAACGCGTTCACGCGCTGGAGCAAAGTGGTAGCCCGCCGCTGGAAGCAGCCCGCATCGGCGCGCAGGATGTATCGCTACCCGTTGTGTTCGGCGTGCTGACGACGATGGCCACGTTCATCCCCATCCTCAGCATTCCGGGGCCGATGGGCGGCTTCTATAAACCGCTGGCCTACACGGTTATTGCGGCACTCGTCTTTAGCCTGATTGAATCGCAATTGATCCTGCCCTCCCACCTGGCACATCGCTCGGTGAAACGCACATCTAGCAAAAATTGGCTGGCTACCCGGTGGATGGCACTGCAGGAACGCATTTCCGGCTCGCTGACAACCCTTGCCACCGAATACTATCAACCGGCAGTAGACCGGGCGCTGGAGTGGCGTTACCTGACGATAGCCCTGGGCGTTGTAGTACTGGCGCTAACGCTGTCTCTTTTTGCCAGTGGCCGGATGCAATTCCAGTTTTTCCCACCCGTTGAAGGCACGCATCTTTATGCCACTCTCACCATGCCAGAGGGGACCCCCATCGAGAGTACGGCGCGTGCCGTGGAGCGTATCGAGGCAGCGGGAGAGCAACTGCGCGAGGAACTTGATCGCGATCTGGCTGAGGGTGAGAGTAGCAAAATCGCGCACGTTATCAGTAGCATTGGCTCTTTTATCGCCAAGGGCAGCATCAGCAGTACCGTCGCGGCCAGCAATCTCGCGGAAATCGGCATCGAGCTCAATTTACCGCGCAACTATTCTGGTATCTCCACCAGCACCTACGCCAATCGCTGGCGCGAGCTCACTGGCAGTATTCCCGATGCCATTGAGCTCGGTTTCACCTCGGAATCCTTTGGTTTCGGCAAAGCCGTGTCGCTCGAACTTTACGGCAAAAACTTTGATGATATGCGCGACGCAGCGGCGGAACTACGCCTGGCTCTGCAAAGCTACAATGGCGTGATGGATGTTAGCGATTCCTTTCGCGGTGGCAAACAGGAGGTACAACTCGAACTGCTGCCGGGAGCGCGAAATCTGGGACTGACGCTAACCGACCTCGGCCAGCAGGTCAGGCAGGCCTTTTATGGCTACGAAGCCCAGCGTATCCAGCGCGGCAAAGACGATATCCGCGTGATGGTGCGCTACCCCGAGGAGGAGCGTCGCTCACTGGGTGACCTGGAGAATATGCGGATACGCACATCGGATGGCGTAGAAGTGCCGTTCAGCAGTGTCGCCAGTGCCACGCTCGCCAGGGGTTACACCACCATACGCCGTGTCGATGGCCGGCGTGTGGTCACCGTCACAGGGGACGTGGATCGCACAATCGCCACACCGGAATCTATCATCAGTGCCATCCAGCAGGACGTGCTGCCCAATATTCAGAGTCGCTACCCCGGTATCACTTTCGGGCTGTCAGGTGAGGCTGAGGAGCGCAGCGAATCCATGGGCGCACTGCTCAGCAGCGCCACCCTGGCCCTGCTGGTCATTTATGCGCTGCTCGCCATCCCACTGCAGTCCTATCTCCAGCCACTCATTATCATGAGTGTCATTCCCTTTGGTATCGTCGGCGCGATCATGGGCCATTTTCTGCTGGGTATGGACCTGGTATTTTTCTCACTGCTCGGCATCGTCGCGCTCTCGGGAGTCGTCGTGAATTCCAGCCTGGTGCTGGTCGACCACATCAATAAACAGCGGCTCCTCGATGCAGATCTTCAATCGGTTGTCGGGCACGCGGGTAGCGTGCGATTCCGACCGATTGTGCTGACCAGTATCACCACTTTTGTCGGACTGGTACCGATGATGGCGGATAACACCATCTCTACCTCTCTGTTTAAGCCGATGGCGGTCTCTCTGGGTTTCGGGGTACTTTTCGGGACGCTTATCACCCTGTTTTTAGTACCCTGCCTGATTGTGGTGCTGAATGATTTTTCCAAGCTGTTAGGCAGCCGTAGAGCACCGCTAGACCACTAGCAAGTTAATCTCCTCAGGAAGGCACTCTATATGCACTGCAATAGACAACTCAAATCGACTAATTGGTTCCCGTTGATTGGCCAAACAAACATAGCTGTAATCCTGTTACGGGACACCTGATCAGGTGCTGAAGCGGGTCTACGATATCTGCCAAGGCTGTCGGCGCTGGGTCAGCCTGTGTGATGCCTTCCCAACCCTTTGCCCAGTACCGATATCGTATTCGGTCTGACCTCTGTCCCACTGATAGATGTCACCGTGAACGCCTTCAACAGCAATGCCACGTGTCGCAGGGTATTGGAGTCGGCGACGCGTATACACCAGGACGCGCCTATACCGAAGTTTCACAGCAAGACCATGAGAAAACAGCTAAGCCACCTGTTACCGCAACTACAACAGCCCTGAGATTAGCGTCGATTTCGTGAAGGTATTTCAGTACGACGGTATACACACCGACGTGGTACCCAAAGAAAAATACTGCGTATTGAAAAGGTGTTTGAGGCGCACGCTATCGATGAGGAGCTTACGGCCTACCTGCCCCTGATTCCCGATCGTCACAATTAAAAAGTCACGTTCATGATCGAATACGAGGATCCAGACGAGCGCGCGCGACAACTGGCGCGACTGATCGGCGTTGAGAACAAGGTGTGGCTGTAGATGGACAAGTTTGAGTTGCCCGTTGCAGTACGCAACTCACTGGCCAATGATTGACTATGCTATCAGCTGAATTAAAGGCCCGAACGCTTTTTAGTCTGTCGGGTCGCCAGGGCATGCAAGGGATCATCTGGCCAGGGATGCCTGGGATACCGTCCTTTCATTTCACGCTTCACCTCCTGGTAACCGTTAGCCCAGAAACCGGCCAGGTCTTGCGTAATCTGCAGGGTCTGCTGCGACGGTGATAGCAGATGTAGCAACAGGGGCACTCGACCCTCGGCAATCGTTGGCGTTTCTACGCAACCAAACATCTCTTGTAACTTTACCGCCAGTACCGGAGGTTGCTGTGAATAATCGATTGCCACATTGGAGCCAGACGGCACCGCCCACAGCTCGGGCGCCATGCGTTCCAGGTCCAGCGGCAATGGCCAGGGCAGCAGCCCACGCAATATGCTCTTGAGGTCCAGATTCTGGAAATCCTCGAGGCGTCGCACCGGACCCAGGTAAGGTAACAGCCACGACTCCAAGGTATTCAACAAGGCGTGATCCGACAGATCCGGCCAAGGGTGAGTATCGCCCTTGGTGGAGGCCCGATGCAGCAACATAATTCTCGCCCGCCACTGCAGCAGATTTTTGTTCCAGGGCAGTATAGCGATACCCTTCTTGCGCACTACCCCCAACAACGCCTCCTCTCTGGCTTGGTCCGGAATATCGGCCAGTGGTGCCGTCGAATACAGGATACTGCCTATCAGTCCGCGACGTTCGGCCACAAATCGCTCTTTTCGATAGTCCCACTCCACATGTCCTATTTCGCGTACAAGCGGGGAGAGTACATCAGAAAACGCCTTAGGATTGAGTGCACTGGCACTGTAAATCCAATCCACGGGCTCCCCTACCTGGCCACCCAGTTCGACCACTGCCAACCACTCGGTACGGGCCAAACCATCTCCCTGTGGCAGTATGGCACTGCGACCATTACTGAGTTGGTATTGAAAGCCACCACTGTCCGCTCTCAACCTGGCGATGCGATCGGGATAGGCACTGGCGACTAACACCCCGAGCACATCCTCCTGTACGACACTGGTCACGAACCTGCGCGGCTTATGCAATTTACTGGCAATATGCACGTAACGACGCGCCTGTTGCCAAACGCGCTTGAACCACCCCTGCAACTCTGGCGGACAGCGTTCACTCCCCATCAACACGGCGACAGTCGTCTCGATGTTTACACCGCGTGCGCCCAGGGGATAACGTTCAGACATTATGGCCGCCAGCAAACAGGCGGTTTCAGTAGCGTGTATATCACAGCCAACCAGCACCATATGCGCCAGCCGGGGATGCAGTGGCATCTGCGCCAGCCGCACACCGTGCGGCGTGAGTTGGAACTTGCCGGAATTATTCTGGAACGCGGCCCCACACCCCTCCAGAATTGAAATGGCCTGCGAGTACGAGGCCGCGGGCGGCGGGTCCAACCAGCGCAATTCACCGAAGTTTTCAATGCCCCACGACAGCATTTGCAGTGCCATGGGCGCGAGATCAGATTGCAGTATCTCTGGTGTCACATTCTCCACCAATCTTCCCTGCTGTTGCTCTGTCCACAGTCGATAACAATAACCGGGGGCTTGCCTTCCCGCTCTGCCCTGACGCTGCTCGGCAGACGCGCGGGAGATACGACGGGTAGCCAGCCGCGTCAGTCCCGTCGGTGGATCGAAAATAGCCTCCCGCACCAGGCCTGAGTCTACCACCACGGTAATGCCTTCTATGGTCAGGCTGGTTTCAGCCACGTTTGTAGACAGCACCACTTTCCGCTTGCCCTCAGGTGCCGGCTGCAGGGCCAGTTGTTGCCGCTCCAGTGACAACCCGCCATAGAGGGGGGCTATCTGTACCGAGTCGTCGTCCAGAACCTTCAGCGCATCAGACAGATTGCGCGATACTGCGCTGATTTCGCGCTGGCCAGGCAGAAAAACCAGGATACTACCTGCTTGCTCGCGCAACGCACGCAGCACCGTATTGACGGTGGGCTCGACAATGGAGTTACGCAACTGGTAAGGCTCGCCATAGCGGGTTTTAACCGGATACTGCCGTCCATTGGAGGTGACCAGCGGCGCGCCACCCAACAGCTTGGAAACGGCCTCGCCATCGAGTGTCGCCGACATCACCAACAGCTTCAGCGCCGGCCCCTCACGGAACAATTCTCGACCATGCTGAGCCAGCGCAAGGCACAAGTCAGAGTCGAGGTTGCGTTCATGAAATTCATCGAAGATCACAAGGCCGATGTCTTCCAGCCCGGGATCCTGCTGCAACTGGTGAGTGAGGATGCCCTCTGTAATCACTTCTATGCGCGTGCGCTCACTGACACAGCTGTCCATGCGGATCCGGTATCCCACCGTCTCGCCCACAGCCTCACCCAGCAACTGCGCCATGCGCGCTGCTGCGGCACGCGCTGCCATACGACGCGGCTCGAGCAACAGGATTTTACGCTCTCCCAACCATACCTGATCGAGCAGCGCGAGCGGCACAATCGTAGTTTTACCCGCCCCGGGAGGAGCCTGCAATACCACCTCATTGCCATCCGCCATCCGAGCTTTGAGTTGCTCGAGAACATCGGCTATGGGGAGATCGCTGATCGGGTCAGTTGTCATAAGCCAATATTAACGGAGCAGCGGCTCGGAGGCTACGAAATACGCTGACCTCGACGGGTCAAAAACTCAAATCAACGGTGATACTCACCACTGCCGAGAGTCTGGCACTGCAGCGCTGAGCGCAAACCAGTGTGGATTTTCGATATCGGGCTTTTATGATTCTTACCAGCCCGAACTTGAGGATTGTAGCAATGACTCTGGTTTGCTTAAACTTGCGCCAGGCTAGTGGCTCACCGCGTTTTTACTGATGGTAATCAGCACACGCAACTCACGACTGCGCCGACTCGTTCGACACCCGCAACTTACAGGTGTTACGCTGCGCGGATTCAGTCATCTACTGCTAAATGGTAATAATCGCTCCACCGTCTTGTTTGGGAGCATGATGCTGTGGGCACTGGTTGAGGATGCGTCAATCGGCACCCATCCACGCTCGGGCAAGTAAAATTGCACCCAGCAATGATAGCCACTAATCGCCCCTGCCGTCGCCGCGGGTGAATCATCTTTACGCATTGCGTAGATCTCATCCAGTATCGGCTGGAGAATCTCGCGGCCAACAAGCACCAGTGCGTTGGGGGCCAGAAACTGTGTCTGTTGCTCCTGAGACAACTCTTCTGCAGCCGTCATAACGGCATCGCGCGCTACGGCCCAGGAAAGGGTCGCGCTTAACGGCGTATTGCTCGTTGCAGGGCGATGCAAGTGATAGTGAGCGCTGCCGCTAGCTTGTTCGACCCCGCTTTCGCCAGGCACTGAAGACTGCTAGGTCGCCAGCCGTATCTTCTGACCCGCGCACTGTGCCGGCATTGGTATATAGATATCGACGACCTCACCCGCGGGAAAATCCTGTTCCTCAATTTCGTAAGTAAACTAGAAAACGCGAGAGTCCGGCGACGTCGCCAGCCCCAGAACCGCAATCAGGCAAAACGCCAGCAATAATAGCAAGCGCAAAGATATTTCCTCTCAGCGAACACTATAGGAGGGGTATTGTGACAAATAATCAGCGGACTGTTCCAGCATTATTGGACTACCCTGAGCCTATATACTATAGAAGTCCCTGTATAACCTACCGACGAAATATGACAGAGTGATTCTGTTTGATGCCGATACGGGATCGCCGGTCCAACCGCTAATTTGAATTCGAGGATATGCGTATGCTAGTCACCTTTTCCAGCCCGGCCCATGGGGACGTAACAATGTTCGGCGATGTAGCACTTCAGCTACTCACCATGATGGGTCGTGGCGACACAATACCGAGTGCGCTCTATGCGGAAGACGTTGATCCGGCAATGGAGCGACTAAAGGCTGCCATTAAGGCCACGCCATCATCTTCGACGCCCAAACTGGCAGCAGAAAACGAGGACGATGCGACGAGCGTGGGAATTTCTCAGCGCGCCCTGCCGCTGATTGAATTGCTGGAGGCAGCAGTAAAGGAAAAGAGCACTGTGATGTGGCAGAGCAATACGTAACTAGGCGTTCGGCTAATCACGCAGACGGCGGCCCAGTTATCAAGCAGTACTGCTGTCAAACGTTTTACGGTCTACCCATGCGTAAAAAAATCGTGAAGGGCGTGTAGTGTAATAGGCAATTGCTGTTTATCAAATACCGCAAAATGTTCTATTGGTCCCTCGAGTTCGACATGTTGCGTTTGTGTGTCCCGCGCCAACTGGGCCCCACGGTAGTGATCGGGGTCGGCATACATACCGGCTTGCAGCACCCCGAGCTCAATCGTTCCCTGACTAGTGCCGCCAAACTAGGTCAAAAAAACAAGTACATTGCTCCTGTTTGCGTTCAGTTTTCCGACCACTCGGTAGCCGACGCTGCAGTCCTCAATCACTTCAGCTTTTTCAAGCGCCAAAGACCCAATGTTCGCTACTCTTTGTTCAGTCAACGAGTTCAATCTCAAGGCTGTCAAGAAGCCTAACCGCCTCGAACCGACTGAACTTGGCCTTTTCAATTCGATTTTGATAGATATCAATATCGTAATTAGTCGCTTCTGAAAAATCCGCTCCTGACAAATTTGTATTGGCGAAAAAACACCCTGTCAGATCCGTATAAGTAAAATTTGAATTACTAAAATCTCCTTCGCGCAGGTCAACATTGTGCGCCTTGCATTCCTGCATTACAAAATCTTGCAGGGACAGGCCATAGAACGAACAATCGTTAAGTATGGATTTGTAAAACTTGATTGGCGCAGTAAATATGATTCCTGGCCAGGTAGCGGTAGTCCAATTAATGCCTATTAACTTTGAGTCTCGAAAACATACATCGGAAAATTTACTGAACTCAATTTTGACGTTACTTAAGTTGCAACCTACAAATTCGCAATCGACAAAATTGCAGCGCTTAAATATCGCGTCGCTAAAATCGCACTTGTCAAAGGTACAGCCATCGAACTCCTTCGACACAATTTCTGCTGCGGAAAAACCCATATTTTTAAAAGTTTCTGACCAATGTTCACTTTTGTCTTCCAAACTCAACTGATCTCTCCGTTCATTAACAAACTGTATCGTTGTCATTACCCGTTGCGTGTCATAACCCCAAATAACTTGAGCGAACCCAGCGAGCCCAGCTGCTCAATCACCTGTGCTCTATCCTGAGACGAGCGGCTTTGGCTCAACTTGTACGTGCACTGGATTTCGCCGATGAGTACTTCAACCCCATTGATAGAGCCTAACATTGCGGGACGACCGCAGGGGTTTGTTTATACAGGTCTCGTTATGCTGTGCAAATCAATGCGATCTGACCTTCTTCCTGCCGCAGCGTGTGCAGTTGTAGACCGTTACCAACTTACCTTCTTTCACGTTGAATTGTTTCTCTTTATCCACTGCCCACTTGTGATGACCGTGTCGACACAAAGTATTACCCTTGTGTTTATCTTTCAGGGACTGTTTACGGAACGGAATGACCTCAGCCATGATAGCAGCGTGAAATCACTACAGCAGCGTACGATGCAAGGCGAGGTTCCAGAAGGCTTGCCGTTTGCGACGCGCCACTGTCGTCATTTTCACCGCGAACTCGCGCTCAGCCTTCCATATGTGCTTCAGTTCGGCCGGGCTCTGCCACAGGCCGACGCCAAGCCCCGCCAGATAACAGGCGCCAGCCACCGTGGTTTCTATAACCTGAGGACGAATCAACCGCCTGCCCAGTACATCTGCCTGTATCTGCATTAGCAGATTGTTGGCTGCCGCCCCGCCGTCCACACGCAGGGGCCGCATACGCTTGCCGAGGTCGCTTTCCATGGCTCTGAGGATGTCAGCATTCTGCAGTGCCATCGCATCGAGCGTGGCACGTGCAATATGCCCTCTCTCTGTCCCCCGCGTCAGACCCGTGATGGTGCCGCGCGCATCGGGCGCCCAATGGGGAGCACCTAATCCGGTTAGTGCCGGCACGAATTCGACCCCACCGTGGTCGGCTACCTGCATCGCCAGTTTCTCGATGTCGGGAGCCCGTTTAATCATCTGCAGGCCATCGCGCAGCCATTGCACAGCGGCACCACAAACGAAGGCTCCGCCCTCCAGCGCGTACACCGTTTTGCCCTTTTCACCCAGCTGCCAAGCCACGGTCGTCAGTAGGCCAGCATTGGAATGCAATACTTCCGAGCCGGTGTTCATCAGAATAAATGAGCCGGTACCAAAAGTACACTTGGCGTCGCCAACGGTAAAACATGCCTGCCCAAACAGCGCCGCTTGTTGGTCACCCGCCACACCGGAAATCGGTATACCGTCGGGTAAGCCCGGCACGCCCTGCGTGTGGCCAAGAATGGCACTGGAGGGGACGATAGCTGGCAGAATGTCCTTGGGCACCTCAAAAAGATCCAGCAGCTGCTGATCCCAGCGACGACTTTTCAGGCTCATCAACGAGGTGCGTGAGGCGTTGGACACATCGGTAACGTGCACGGCTCCACCGGTCAATCGCCAGATAAGGAAACTGTCGATCGTTCCCGCTGCGACGCGTTTACTCTTCAATCGGTGGGCGATACCCGGCGTATTTTTTAACAACCACCGGTATTTGCTGGCCGTAAAATAGGGATCGAGTACCAGCCCGGATTTGCGCCGCACGGCTTTCTCACAACCCGCTGCCCGCAGTGATTCACAGAATTGTGCGGTGCGCCGACACTGCCAGACGATGGCATTGTTGAGCGGGCTACCGGTGCGCTTATCCCACAGCAGTGCTGTTTCTCGCTGGTTGGTGATACCAATGCAGGCTATCTCAGTGGGCCTGCAAATCTTTTTGCGTAGTATAGCCCGAATCCCCTTCCCCACCGAGACCCAGATGTCTTCCGGGCGGTGTTCAACCCAGCCGGGCTGGGGGAAAATCTGGGGGAACTCGTAATTGACACTCGCACGCAGTTTGCCTGAGGAATCCATCAGGGCGACGGTACTACCCGTCGTGCCCTGATCGATGGCGAGTACAAAGTTACCCATAGTTACTTACTGAAGCCCTGCACTGCCTTGATTTCCAGGAAATCGGTAAAGCCGTGACTGCCCCACTCCCGACCATTACCGGACTGTTTAAACCCGCCAAAGGGCACATCGAAACCAGCGGCAGAGCCGTTAATGGAGACGTTACCCGCACGAATTTTGGAGGCCACCTGGCGCGCGTGGTCGATATCGCCGCTTTGCACATAGCCCGCCAAACCGTAGGGCGTGTCATTCGCGATGCGGATTGCCTCCTCCTCAGTCTCATAGGGAATCATCGTGAGTACCGGCCCGAAAATCTCTTCCCGAGCGATAGTCATTTCGTTATTGGCCTCGGAAAAAACCGTGGGGCGAATGAAGTAGCCTTTGCTGAGCCCGTCGGGTCGTCCTGTGCCGCCTGTGACCAGTTTGGCGCCCTCATCGATGCCCTTCTGGATCAAGCCCTGGATTTTATTGAACTGCACCTCGGACACGACCGGCCCCATCGTCGTAGTTTCGGCTTCAGGGTCGCCAACAACGACCGATTCGGTCACTTTTGCAGCGACAGCCTCAGCCGCGGCTAGCTTGGCTGCCGGTATCAACATGCGTGAGGGCGCGTTACAGGACTGCCCTGTATTGGTGTACATATGCATGACACCGCGCGTAACCGCGGCCTCAAGGTCGGCGTCGTCCAGCACAATATTGGGCGACTTACCACCGAGTTCCTGGGTGACACGCTTTACGGTAGGCGCAGCGTTCTGAGCCACCAGTGAACCGGCGCGGGTAGAGCCGGTGAAAGACATCATACTGACGTCCGGGTGCTTCGACAGCGCGGTTCCCACCGTGGGGCCATCGCCATTTACCAGATTGAAAACGCCGGCGGGCACGCCTGCTTCATCCATCACCTGCGCAAAAATATAGGCAGACAGGGGTGCAACTTCACTGGGCTTGAGGACCATCGTACAGCCCACTGCGAGTGCTGGCGCTACCTTGCAGGAAATCTGGTTGATCGGCCAGTTCCATGGTGTAATCAGGCCACAGACGCCGATAGGCTCCTTGAACAGGCGGTGCTGACCCAGTTCTTCTTCAAACTCAAAGGTTCTCAACACCTTCAGCGCCTCTTCCAGATGACCCTGGCCGGTGTATGCCTGGGCTGTGCTGGCCAGACTCTGCGGTGCACCCATCTCCTCGCGGATGGCGTTTGCGATATCCATGTAGCGCTTCTTGTAGATTTCGATACACGATTCCAACAGCTCAATGCGCTCCTGGCGACTGGTGCGACTATAGCTCTCAAAAGCGACTCTGGCGGCATCCACGGCCTTATTGACGTCGGCCTCAGATCCCAGCGAGATCCTGCCACAAACTTCCTCTGTCGCCGGGTTAATAACGTCACAATCGTTGGGCGTGGCGGGATCAACCCACTGGCCACTGATATAAAACTGTTTGTAGTCGCGCATCATTATTCTCCGAGTTAACTGTGCAGGACCATGAGTGTAAGCACTCTGACGGCCTCTGGCCAGTACTGCAGCCCCTAGTCGAGCAGGTTTTTACATTAAGTTGCCTGCCGGCGTTGTTTCCCGCATAAGAATCCCGCAAAATTGTAGATTATTTTTCTCTCTCAGAGACCCAATACCATGGACAATGAAGAACTGACCTTGTTTCGCGATATGACGCGGCGCGCACTTGAACAGGAAATTTCTCCGAACATCGAAGAGTGGGAAACCCAGCACATGGTGCCCCGGGAACTGTGGAATACCCTTGGACAGGCAGGCTTGCTATGCCCTGACATGCCGGAAGAATTCGGCGCTGCCGGCACTACGCCACAGATCACCTTTGCCATTATTGAAGAGATGTCACGCATGGGGTTCGGCGGCATCGCGTCTGGCTACGGGATCCACAGCAATATCGTGGCACCCTACATTGAGCATTTCGGCACCGAAGAACAAAAAGCGCAATGGCTGCCCAAAATGGTGACGGGGGAAGCAGTCGGCGCACTGGCCATGACCGAACCCGGCGCGGGCTCGGATGTGCAGAGCATTCGCACCAACGCGGTCATGGATGGCGAGGAGTGGATACTCAACGGCTCTAAAATCTTTATTACCAACGGCATGCACGCTGACCTCGTTATTGTGGCGGCCATTACTGATCCGGGCAAAGGCGCCAAGGGCACCTCCCTGTTTATTGTCGATACGACACTGCCCGGCTTCGCACGCGGCAAGAAGATTGAGAAGATGGGTCAGCACACCTCAGATACCGCCGAATTATTCTTTCAGGATGTCCGTCTGCCCGCCTCTGCGCTGTTGGGTGAATTGAACAAAGGCTTTGTCATTATGATGACCGAGCTGCCGCGCGAGCGCCTCGGCATTGCGGCCCAGGCAGTTGCCGCCGCCGAAGGGGCGTTGGATATCACAATAGATTATGTGCTTGAGCGCAAGGCGTTCGGTCAGACGGTCGCCAGTTTTCAGAACACCCGTTTCACCCTCGCCGAGGTGAAAATTGAAATCGCCGTTAACCGCGCCTTTTATGAAAAGTGCGCGAACGCCTATGCTCAGGACAACTTATCGGCAGAAGACGCGGCGATACTGAAATACGCCAGCACTGAAATGCAGTGCAAAACTATTGACCAGTGCCTGCAAATGTTTGGCGGTTATGGCTATACCATCGAGTACCCCATCTCGCGCTTCTATACCGATGCGAGAATTCAGCGTATCTACGGTGGCACCTCCGAAATCATGAAGGAACTGGTGGCGCGCTCTATTCTGGGACGCTAGCGAGGACGCCACACCCGCTCTGGCAGTATCACAATCAAGTGGACTGTGAGAGCCGGTGTAGCCGCCACCTATCACTAGCGTGTGTCCTGTCACATCGCTGGCATCGTCAGAGGCCAGTACCTGACGGATGGCGGTACTTGAAAAATCAGGAGTACAAGCGATAATCATCGCTGTTCACGTCCTTGGTCCAGCGCCACATATCGAGAATTTTCCAGGGCCACAACAGGGTGACCTTGCCCTCTGCGTTCTGATAAAAACTGTGCTTGATCGAGTCGTGTTCCCAGATCAGCCTGGCGTGCAGTTCCCGAAACCGTCGCTGGTAATCGGCGTGCACTGCGTCCTTGCACTCGATGCAGGCTTTATCTGCCTGCATCAATGTCTTGAGACATTCCATAATATAGCGAATCTGGCATTCGCCATTAAAAATCAAGCTGCCGCCAAACGCCAAGTTGGTTCCCGGCCCGTACATGCAATAGAAGTTTGGAAAGTTTGGTACGGTTATCCCGAGATAGGCTGAGGGTTCAGTACCCCACTGCTCGGACAACACCTGCCCCCCCCTACCCTTGATTTCCATGGGCCACAGAAACCGATCCGTTTCAAAACCCGTCGCATACAAAATGATATCAGCTGGATAGAATGTGCCGTCCTCGGCATAGACCCCACCTTCACTGACACTGGCCACACCCTGCGTCACCAGATCCACATTCTCCCGCTTCAGCGCAGAGAGCCAACTGCCATTGTCTTGCAAAGTGCGCTTACCCATGGGCGCATAATCGGGAATCACTTTCTTCAGCAGCTCCTCATCATCGCCAACCTGGCCCTTGATGTAATCAGAAAACATCTGGTACACAAACTCATTCATTTCGTTGACGGAGCGCTCCTGATGTGGCCACTTGGGATCTACGAATACGGTGTCGTAGGCACCATCACAGGCTGGCCAAAAGATTAGAAAGCGGAACCAGCGTGTGTAAAACGGCAGATACTGTAAACACCACTTCTTACCTTCGAGCACGTCACTGTGATAAATGGGGTTTTCGAACATCCAGGGGGCAGAACGCTGGAAAACTGTCAGCTGTTCTACCTGACCCGCTATTGTGGGGACTAACTGAAAGGCACTTGCGCCAGAGCCCACTACCACCACATTTTTCCCTGTGCAATCAATAGCGGGATCCCAGTCCGCAGTGTGACACCACTGGCCGGCAAATGACTTTACGCCCGGAATATCAGGCAGGATGGGGCGATTTAGCTGTCCTACTGCACTGATAACACTATTGGCGACGTACTGCTCGCGAACACCGTCTCTATTTATCGTATCGACCGTCCACAACTGCGTCTTTTCATCGAAAACAGCAGCGGTAACTTCGGTATTGAAACGAAAATGCTGGTGCAGTTGATGGTGATTCACGACGCCTTCAAAATATTCCTGCAGCTCTTTTTGCTGGGAAAAATACTGGCTCCAGTGATGCGCTGGTTCGAACGAATAGCTGTACAGGTGATTGCTGACATCGACGCGCGCACCGGGGTAACGATTTTCAAACCAGGTGCCACCTACCGCGGCATTCTTCTCGATGACCACGAACGGGATTCGCGCCTCCTGTAAACGATAGGCCGCCAACACGCCAGACATGCCACCACCGATAACCAGCACCTTGTGTTTCTCGCGCCGCGCTACAGGAACTTCTTTCCCCCATGCGTCACTGCGAGAGTCCAGGCCATCCAGTTCCATCTCCTCCATCATCATAGGCACGTAATCTTCGGGCACCTCGCTGGCCACCAGAAAATTCATCATGCGATGGATGGTCTCTGAGGTGGGTGGTGGCGGCAGTTGACAGCCGCCATCGCGAAAGGCCTTGATCACCTCCAGCGCCTTTACCCGCACAGCAGCCTTATCCTCTTCTGACATATAGCCCTGATATTCATTGATATAAGCACCCATCGGACGAAGGGCACCATCCAGTAGACTCGCATCGCCACTCATGTGCATCATGCTCATCATCAAGGTCGGAATGCTGGCATCCTCCAGCGACCTCGCGATCAGTTCGTCATCGTCGGGTATGGAAAATTCGGGCTGTGTTGTGCGTGACATAAGAGAGAGCTCCGCGGTAATTATCGCTATGGCGTTATAGATTGATGGGGGGGTGCAAAGGTGCGGATGCCGTGTATCACGCCCCACACATTGACATTCAACTGCCACTGAAAATCCGCTAGACTCTCCTCCCATAGCAGTTGGCCAGCAAACACCCCGGCGTTATTGCAAGGTATGTGAATAGCGCCAAACGCTGCCAGCGCCGCAACGGTAGCGTCCAGCGCGTTTTGCTCGATGACGGCGCGCACCACGTTCATACCCTTGGCCAAAAACAACTCCCCCAGGGCGCGCCCGATACCGCTAACACCGCCAGTAATAACCGCTGTTTTATCATCGAAGTCATTCATCGGATACACCCTGAGTTTCCATGAGGCTGGTAGCACGCGTGCCGGGCAACACTGTGCTACAGCGCAGGGCTGTCCGCACTCAGTCCCAGCAACACTTTACCGGCTTCGATATAGGTGTTTTCACTAATGAATGCATGCTGAGTACCCGTATACATATCCCTGAAGGCGCGCTCGAGGCGATTGCCTTCGCGCACAGACGTCGTGCCTGCGGACAGATGCGCCCACTGCACGATTTCGCGACAGGCTTCTGTGGTGTATGTGGCGGCGAGGCGCATATCGCAACGCATCTGTGGCGTCACCTCGGCACCCTCTTCTACCTGTGATTCAAATTCGGTGAAGGTATCCACAACCAGCCGATGGGCGGCTCGCCACATTGCTTCATGGTGCGCGAGATTACGCTGGAATGTGGCGCGGTGCGCCAGAGAGCTCGACTCGCCCATGCGCGTCTTGGAAATTGCTAGATCACGCACATCGTCAATCGCACTGCGCGCTACCCCCAGGGCCCACGCCGCATGGCCACAGCCTGTCAGCGGCATCACGCCAAATCGGTATATGGGGCCACCGCGCAGCGGGTCCCGCGTCATCAGCGGATACGTGTGGCTGGCCGGTACAAATACCTCCTGCAAATTGTAATCATAACTCCCGGTACCCTTGAGCCCCTGCACATGCCAACCGTCAGTGAAGGTAACCTGCTCACGCGGAACCACCGCCACCATCATCAGGGGCATGGCTTCGTCGAGCATGACCATCTGGCCATGGTCCATCGGCAGAAAGCCCGCACAGACGTATTCCGAGTGTCCCGTGCCGCTGCCGAACTGCCATGCACCGGTAACCCTGTACCCGCCGTCAACTTTATCGCCAGTACCGTTTGGAAAGAACTGCCCACCCATCGTTACCCGGTTGTTGTTAGCGGTAAAAATCGCCTCAAAACCCTCATCCGGCAAATAGGCTGCGGCGAAACTGGAGGATGGAATGTTCGCGATGCCGATCCAGCCCAATGAGCCGTCCTGGCGCGCCATTTCAATCCACGTTTCGATCAGCTCAGCGAAGCCGGGTTCGTGGCCACCCGCCACAGTTGGATTCATAAACTGCATCAGCCCGGTATCCCACAGCGCCTTTACCAATGGCTCCGTGAGCGTACGGTTTTTTTCGGAGGGGCCCGCTTCCTGCAGAGCGAGCGATTCGAGGGAGCGTGCCATATAAAGACCGGCACTTGGGACTATCGCGTTCATCCAGATTATCTCTTATTGAGTTATAGGTTAATAACCATTAACCTACCCGTAAACAGGAGTGCAGTCAATGGCCGTCGATGAAGCGCGATATAATACTCGGAATCTGATTCTCGACGCGGCAGAATCACTGTTTGCAAAGCAGGGTTATCAGGCGACAACCATTAAAAATGTAGCTGATCACGTAGGCGTACAAGGACCGGCTCTTTATAAGCACTTTGCCAGCAAACGGGCACTGTTCGAGGAGGTTCTACAGCGCTTGTTCGCGCCGTTTTCGACGCTTTTGAACGATGCAAGTGATCTACGTGGCAGTCAGTTACAGATCATAAAACTGCACATTGCCAACCCCAACATTTCGCGCATAGTCGCGCTCGCTACGCTGTCTGGAGGTGAGGATCTCGCCCTACTGGTGAAGCGATGGTATCGGCCCTTCTTTCACCTTACCCACGCGGAGATAATCGCAAGATCACCGGGCTTTACACCGACGTTAGTGATGGCATTTCACAGCATGCTGTTGGGCTACATCACACTGGCACCGTTGCACGAGGCAATTTTTGACACAGATCCCCTGACGGAAAATGCACTCGGCGAGTTGATCCGTTTACAAGAGAGGTTTTCCGAGGTATTACATGAATAATGGGGTTTCGGGGCAACAATGATTTACTTGAACGACGCTTCCATGTGCGCCGAAATCACCGAGAAAAGTGTTTTAAGCTACTCCGTAGAAATGCGTTTTTAAGGCCTCTGTAATAGCGACAACGGTGTTCTCAACAATCAGTTGGCCCCTGGCTGCACTGGCACCCCTGGCAGGCGCCAGCACACCTGATGCCGGAACACCTTTGCCATCCTGCGGGTAACTGTCGAATTTTTCAAAGTGTGCCAGATCATCCTGTGGGATCGCATCAACCCTGACTAAATCTGGCTGCAAGTAAAGCATCATGGACGTTTCAATCAGGGCCGCATGCTCTAGATCATAGCCGGGAAATTTACCCCCAAACACCGTCTCTAAAACCGCCTGTGGGCAAAAATCCCAATACTCCGTGCGCACCATATCCATACTATTCCCACTGGCTTTGAGTTCTCTCTGCGCAAGCTCTATGCCCTCGGTCAAAAACCACTGATTCTCGAAATGCCCATCGAGCACCACCAGACGGCCAACGCCATGCCGAGCCAGTTCGCGAATAATATCTTGCGTCATCGCCATCAGAGTATAACCGTCCAGACTGATGGTACCGGGGAAGGTCTGCCCGCCGCCCGACCTAGCTTGAGATTTGTAGCCATAATTCATGGTCGGCAACACCAGACCGTTCAGATTAGTCGCAATTGCCTCGGCCATCTTTGTGGCGAGAATGGCATCGGTTCCCATCGGCAAATGTGGGCCATGTTGCTCATGCGCGCCAACGGGTAAGAAAATCACAGGGGCTGATTTCAGTTTTTCAACGTATTCGGTCCATGTAAGCTGATCTGTTCTTATCATCATCGTTTCTCTGTATTTACTTTATCCGAAATCAAAAATTCCCGCACCAGAAATTGATTTCCACACACTAACGCATCAACGAGCCACCGTTGGGGCTTAACGTCTCGCCACAGTAATAGCTGGCAAAGTCAGATGCCAGAAATACCGCAGTCATAGCGATTTCCTCTGGCGAGGAGACTCTACCCAGCGGCAAATCAATCTCCTTCTGCCACTGTTCGGGCGTGTCAATTTCTGCGCGTAACATATCGGTGTTACAGGGGCCGGGCGCGATGCCATTCACCCTGATAGTCGGCGCGAACTCTCTGGCTAACGAGCGGGTCAAGGAGAGAATGGCGCCCTTGGAGGCCGTATAGGGTGCAAACTGTGCACGCCCCAAATACGCCAACTCCGATGCAATGTTGATAATGCAACCGTGCCCATTCTCCAGCATCAGCGGCAATACCGCCTGGCAGCAGTGGAACACGGATTTAACATTCGTGTTGAACACCCTGTCCCAATCCTCCTCCGCCAATTCGAGGAATGGCTTGACCATACTGACGCCCGTGTTGTTTACCAGTATGTCGATAGCGTTGACATTGTTCGCCTGGCAGTAGTCTGCTAGCGCGCCTCGCACGGCATTGCCGTCGCTGGTATCGACCTGGCTATACGTGATACATCGATGCTGTTGTTTGGCATAGGCGAGCAACGATGTCGGCTTACGTGGCAGCACTATATCGAACACAAGCACATCAGCGCCGGCATCAATAAGGGCTTTGGCAATTGCCTGTCCGATGCCGTTGACGCCACCGGTGACCAGCGCAATTGTTCCTCTCAAGTCGATAGTCGTGCTCATCTACTCACCTCCCATCTGACGACGAACATAGTCGTCAAACTCCTTGATATGGATTTCTAACGGTGCATGTAAGACTCCGGCTTTTACCGAGCCAAACTTGGAACCGCTCTGCATTCGCTCTACCATTTCCTTATCTTCAGATGTGGCAGTGACTAGCAGGTCCACGGTGTCCTGAATGAACTTTTTGGGATCGGCGGTACCCTTCAATGTCTCCGGTAGAAAAGACACACCCCAGCGGGAATTGGTCTTATTCGCGGCTAGCGGTTCCAGCGCCAACCACCAGACAAAATTTGGATCTATCGCAATCAGTCCATTCGGAAATACACCCATCACATAAAACCGCCCTTTCTCACGTGCGTCTAATCGTGGGTTAAAAACGTCTGGACAATAGTCAGGCGCATAGGAATTGCTGTGTACCGTGTAGTACGGCTCGCCTATCGGACCGTATTCAGCGACTTTGGTTGGGTTCGTTGAGCCAATGGATTTTTTGTGGGTGTAGGTGACGTGATAGCTTTCAATAAAGTTGTGAACAATCAGTTTCCAATTGGCATTCCATGTGTCCTGATGCTCGACATAATGATCTTCGTAGCGCTCCAGACCAAAGTTCGCCAGCACATCGTGCAGCCCGGCCAGGCGTGTGGCCACGGGTTCGAGGTCACTTTTTAGAGAGACAAAGATATAACCCATATATACCTCGCAGGCCAACGACTCCAGTTTCTCATTCGCGACATCTTCGGGACAAAATCCCTGACGATTGGTAACGCCTTCCAACTGGCCATCCAGGGCATACGACCAATAGTGGTAGGGGCAGACTATATGCCTGGTAGTACCACTACCCTTGAGTAACTGGGTATAGCGATGCAGGCAATAATTCGCCATCGCCTTGATACTCAAATCCTTCTGCCGCATCAAAATAACCGGACGCTCACCCAGCGCGGCGGTAAAATAATTGCCGGGGTCAGGAATGGCGCCAGCACGTCCCATCATCACCCAGTCAGAGTCAAATATCGCTTCCAACTCCTGCTCGAATACGTCCCGATCGGTAAACACATCCTGTGTGGATGCCAACATTTTACTGGGAATATAATCAGGCAAGGGCTGTTCGATGGTGTATTTAAACTTACTGGAAGAACTCATGACTATCACCAGGGCATTGGGGTTGAGTAAGCTTGACGCAGTTGTAACGTTCATAAATTTACTAAATTACATGTATTATTACTACTATTATTAGTTATATTTTAAATTATATATTAAACACTAGAGTGTCTCTATAATTTGCCCGTCACAAGGCGACAGCGACAACAATAGGAGGAAGTGATGGCGACACAGCACAAACGGCATAGCTTTGTCCTGACACTCAACAAAATGGACGCTGCGTGGGTGTCCTTTTTACAAGACAAAGACTTTTATGATATCAACTACTCAGATCTATTTACCGGTCTGTGGCTCAGTGAAAAACCGGTAAGGAAACAGGAAGCCGTGATGTTTATGCGTCACCTGGGTGTCCAAACAGCTAAAAAGTATCTGGATCACGCGATCGAGAAAGGACTGGTAGAGGAAATACCAGACCCGGAGGATGGCAGAGCAAAACGTATCCGGTTGTCCGCATCCTTGAAGAGTGGTCTGGAGCAGTTTTTTGATCACGCAATTACGTTGTTCGACGATGGCCTTAATCGCTGATCGCGGATGGAATCACGCCGCCTTTTGACGAGAGAACTGCTACCGTCGGTAATGTGTGATGGTCGCGATGCAGATAGACAACGAAAACTACTATCGAGAGTCAAACGGGACGGTGAGTAATATAGCGTCAAGCGATAAAGTCGCCGGGATAGAACTGTCGACCATGCTCAATGTAGATAAAGAGGTGCACCATTCGCTTAAGCACCTTCTGGCGCCATTGAACGCATAAAGTCAGCTGCGCTTCAGCTCGTCTGACCGACCATTGACAGCATTGACAACAAAAAGAAACCCACGGTAATTGTGCCCATCGATAACAGAGTTGTCAGCACAACAATATTCGCAGCCAGCGTGCCATCGCCGCGCGCAGCCACTACCATCACATGACTGGAAGCTGCCACAGGGGCCGCCAGCAACAGAAACATCACACCCAGTTGTTCATCACGCACACCTATCATCCAGGCCAAAATAATTCCCAACAGTGGCGCGACACACAAACGCCACACAGTCGATTCCCAGGTCAGCGTACTCGCCTTGTACAAGCGCGAAAAGTTCATGGAAGCACCAATACATACCAGCACCATAGGCAGGAAAAATGTAGACAGGCCAGACCCAATCGGACGCAGTACTGCAGGTACGGGCAAACCGGAGACGGACAGACACACACCGGCGCTGATACCGATGATCAGAGGGTTGCGCAGGATACCCAACAACACACTACGCATGGTCGTGTTGGCACCTAACGTGACGTTGAGTACCCATACAGCAAGGATATTGTACAACACAGTCATCAGCGCAATCGGCAGCGCAGCCATCACCGGTCCCCGTTCACCGTAAGCTGAAAATGTCAGTGCTACTCCAACGATGGCGAGGTTAGAGCGAAAGGCGGACTGTATAAAAATGCCGCGCAGTTCTCGTGGGTGACTGCGCCAGCGCGAGTAATAGCTGCTCAGCACAACGGTTAACAGTGTTGCCAGTAAGCCCGCCAGCAGGTAAAGCGCGCTACTCAGCGCCGAATAGTCGACCTGCGCGGCACCGGCAAACAGCACCAGCGGCAAGCCGAACATAAACGCGAAGCGTGACAGTTTCTCATTCAGGGATTGCGGCAGGACCCCCAGCCACTTGAGCAGCACACCCAACACCACCCAGGCGAAGGTGGACAGCGAAACGGCCAGGGCCGCATAGAAAAGCGCTAACGCATCAGGCCAGGTCAACCAGGGTCTCTTTGAGGGCACTAAGCAAACTGTCGATTTGCGCCTTCTCGATTACAAACGGCAGACCCAGCGAGATCACGTCACCCCCATAGCGCACGTAGAAACCTCTCTCCCACATGCGCATAGCGACGTCAAACGGCCGTCGCGCAGGTTCGTTGGGATAGGCCGTCAATTGCACCGCGCCCGCGAAACCGAAGTTGCGGATATCGCTCACATGCGGCGCTCCCTTAAGTTGATGCAGGGCATCTTCAAAATAGGGCGCCATAGTTGCCACGCGCTGCGGGAGTTCCTCGCGCTGCAACAGTGCCAGCGTGGCATTGGCGGCCGCACAGGCCACCGGATGGCCCGAGTACGTGTACCCGTGGGGGAACTCAAGCATGTAGTCCGGGCCACCCTGATCCATAAACGTCTGGTATATCTCTGCGCTGGTGACCACCGCGCCCATCGGCACAGCACCGTTGGTCAACTGCTTGGCCAGCGTCAGGATATCCGGCACAACGCCAAATACCTCAGCCGCAGTTAAGCCGCCGCAACGCCCCAGACCGGTGATCACTTCGTCGAAAATCAACAGAATATTGTTTGCCGTACAAATCTCGCGCAGGCGCTGCAAATATCCTACCGGCGGCGGAATCACCCCGCCGGAACCCACCACTGGTTCAACAATGACAGCGGCGATGGTGGAGGAATCGTGCAGCGCGATCATGTCAGTCAGTTCGGCCGCCAATTCAACACCTTGTTTCGGGATACCCCGACTGAATATATTACCCGGTAGCAGCGTGTGCGACAGATGATCCGCTTCAACACCCTGCCCAAACAGCTTTCGATTCGCGCCAATACCACCCACAGAAATCCCGCCAAAATTGACACCGTGATAGCCCCGCCCACGCCCAATAAAACGCGTCTTTCCAGATACCCCTTTCTGACGCCAGTAGGCTCGAGCCATTTTCATCGCAGTGTCTACACACTCCGAGCCGGAGTTGGTAAAAAACACGTAATCCAGACCTTCAGGCGTCAGCGACTTGATCGTGTTGGCAAGCTCAAATGCACCGGGGTGTCCAAACTGAAATGCGGGCGCATAGTCGAGCACCTGCATCTGCGCGTGCACAGCGTCGGTAATTTCACGCCGATTGTGCCCCGCGCCGCAACACCACAACCCGGACAGCCCGTCGAGAATCTTGCGCCCTTTATCATCAATGAAATGAATACCCTCAGCGGCGACGATCATACGCGGATCGCGCTTGAACTGCCGGTTCCCGGTGTAGGGCATCCAGTAAGCTTCCAGCTGCTCGCGTGTGGGTGGTGTGGTGGTCATTCCTGTGTCCCCCGGTATTGAGCTGTTTATTCTAGGACGATAAGACGGATGCATACATCAATATCTATCCAAGCGAGAGTTTTATGACAACCGATAAGGTGCCTAATCAAAAAATGTGGCTAGCTACTAATCTATACAAGTCCATACCAGAATTGCTATTGCGCGCCTCTAGTCCGCATTAGACTCGAGTTTTGCATCTAAAATTTAGAGAAATACTGGAGGTGCACCTGGGGTGGGGCTACCCGGGCATATAGGGCGCAATTGGGCCTGCAGCGCTTTTTGGGGGCCTTCTGCGAGGACTGTTTGAGTCCCAAAAATTGTGCAGCAATTTTGCTCGAGTTCCGCAGCAGCGCAAAAAGCGCTGCAGGCTTACGCCCGTTGCCGGCTGGCCCCGTCCCAGAGGCACCGACGCGACTACTCGATACAAAAAACGAAGTCCCTAATCCTTATAACCCGTAATCGACTTAGCCGCCTGATAAGCAAACGTCATGGCCGGCCCAAGGGTAGACCCCGGCCCAGGATAACAAGGCAACGTTGGCGCACTGCAGTTCCCAATCGCGTACAGCCCCTTGATCACAGTGCCGTCCTCATGCAAAACCTGCGCATCGGCATTGATCACCATACCGCCCTGAGTACCAAAGTCACCCGGATCAACCTTCATCGCGTAATACGGCGACCTGTCGATAGGTCCCAGACAAGGATTGGGCGTAACGCGTGGATCGCCATAGTAGCGATCGTAGGCCGACTCACCACGGTGACAATCCGGGTCGCTGCCATTGCGTGCGTACTCGTTCATTTTTTGCACCGTCTCTTCCAGCCCCGCCGCATCCACATCAATCTTGCGCGCCAGCTCGGCAATCGTATCCGCCTTGGCAAAGAAACCCTCTTCCTCGTACCGCTTGGGCAGCGCCCAATCCGGCATGAACTTGCTGTTGTACAGCGGGCCGACAAAATAGGTAGCGCGGAAGTTCGCATCAAAAATCTGCCAGCTGGGATTGAGTGGATTTTCCTCCGTGTGCTTGGCAAACGTCTCCTGCTGAAAGGCCATATAGTTCTGGGATTCGTTACTGAAGCGCTGTCCCGCCGGGTTCACCATGATGGAACCGGGGTAGGATTTTTCCATAATGGCCAGACGGGGAATTTCCTCACCAGGCACAGAAATCGTATTGCACCACCAGGCCTCATCCATACGGTGCATTTTTGCACCCAGACGAATGCCCTCGCGAATCGCATCACCGGTGTTATCACGGGTGCCAGCGCTCCAGCGGTGATCTGTCGGTTGCGGTAAGTACTGCTCGCGCATTTGCTGATTGTGTTCAAAACCGCCCGCCGCCAAGACGACAGCCTTGCGCGCCTGGATACGCAGTGGCTTGCCGTCACGTATCACTTCCACGCCAAGGACCACACCGTTCACATCGACAACTTTTGTCATGGACGTATTCAGCCACAGAGGAATATCCCGATCCTGCATCGAGGCACGCAAGCGCGCAACGCCAGCGCAGCCCGTGGCCAGTCGGCGGTGAAATTTGTCTTTGAGCCGCCAGGGGATATCAAGCAGATAGTCCACTACCAGCTTCAGTGCGGTCTTCCACCAGCCGGGCTGTTGGCCAATCAGCAGTCCGGCCTCCACCTGGGTGAAGCCGATCAACCCCCCCAGATGCATCATGGGGTGGGTACGGCGCAGGTATCGCCACTCCTCACCCAGCTCGTCCGCATTGAAGGTCTCCGGCTCCATCGAGCGGTGGCCCTCCATGGCGCCCTCGAGGTTGGTGTAATAATCGGGATAGTGCTCCAGTGTCTCGTAACGCATACGCGTACGCTGGTGCAGAAAATCCACCATCTTGGGACCATTCTCAAGGTAGGCGTCCAGTTGATAGTCCGGCACCTCCTCTTCGGTGATCAGTTGCCGCAGGTATGTCCTGGCATTCTCTATCGAATCATCGGCACCCGCGGCCTTGGCATAGCGATTACAGGGTATCCACACACCGCCGCCCGAGATCGAACTGGTGCCTCCATAAAGATTGGATTTTTCGATAACCACCACATCCTTGGCACCCATCTCGTAGTTACACAATGCCGCCGTCATCCCGCCATTACCGGAGCCGACCACGACCACATCGAAACTATAATCCCACTGCTGTTTTACTGCCATTGGTCTAACTCCCTGGATTCTGGAGCCATGTTAGCGCAATCGACACGCAACACCGCATTGTCAGAGTGTTAAGAAGCCACAGGTTTAAGAAATTGGTCGCACAACGCCCAAGCTGAGCTCGAATGCGGGCAAAATTTTCCTTGTCAGGCCTGCAACGCGGTCAATACACTGTCGTCAGGCTGCATTCGCGCAGGCGACACCCATCTACGACAAGGAACTCAGCATGCAACATCCTCAGCGCAACACACTTCTGGCCGTGGTTATCCTCGCAGGGCTGGCAATCTCGCCCCTCGCCATCTCTCACTACGACGACAAGGAGCCCGCTCAGTCCTACCGGCAGTCATGGTTTGCGATGATGGCCGCCAACTTCGGGCCCATGGGGGCGATGGTGAAAGGTGATATGCCCTGGCAGGAAGACCAGATGGCTAGCTACGCCGATCAGCTTGCAGCGCTGGTCACACTGGATGTGCTGCGCGGCTTCGCTGATGGTACAAATAAAGGCACGACGCGGGCGAAGCCGGAAATCTGGGAAAACAAAGCTGATTTTGAGGCCAAGATGGATGATTTGACGACTGCGGTGAACGCACTGCAAGTGGTTGCTAACCAGGGCACTGATCACAAGGCAATCGCTGAGGGAGTGGCAGCTACCGGGAAAGCCTGTAAAGCGTGTCATGACGATTACAAGTCGAAGGACTATTTGTACTAGCCCTATTTTGCGCAGTGTACCCTGAATATCGAGTAAGCTTTTTGAGCAAACAGGGTATACCGCGACAGACTCTGTATTGCAGTAAGACCCTGATAAGCACTTCGGTAGTGTCTTTGGGAATTACGCGTTAATACGAGGCGAGTGGCAGTGGGGGTATCCCGTGGCGAATAGCCTTTTCCCATTGAACAAGCGGGGTAACCCCACTGCCACTCGACGGTTAAACACAAGTCAGATCACCACCGTTACGAACCAAACCCCTCACCAAGTTGCCGCGTCTCGCCATCCAGAATGTCCCAGGCCGCCTTGGAATCAACATGGATATGGTGTTTCAACCGGATGCCCGGATCAGAATCCAGCAGGCCGACGGGAATCCACTGCAACTGATGTTCAGCAAGGAATTGCGGCACGATAGAGCCACAATCGGAACAGAAGCAGCGCGCAAAACCAGTCTTGCACTGGAACTTCCGCACGCCCTCCTCTCCCTGCAACCAGGAAAACTTGTCCCTGGCCACAAGAGCGGCGGCGCTGGACGCTCCCCCGAAGGCTTTGCGGCATTTTGAACAGTGGCACTCGAAAATCGCGGAACTGAATTGCGTGACGCCGAACGTCACCGCACCACATAGGCAACTACCTGTAATCATCTTTATGAATCCACGGTTACATTGCGCCGCTATCGTCGCATCTACAAGTCTACAGCGTGAGTTAATACCGGCGCAACACCGGGACGTACAGCACCGTTCATGCCGACGTAGTAGCTGTCAAACGTATCGATACTAAATTTGTCCTTGACCACAGCGGGCGTGCCAGTAGAGAAATAGTTAAGCCTGCCGGAAAGATCCGACAGGTATAAAGAATTGGGCGCTGCGGTCCCCAACGTCTTAAAGCCAGACGGGTTGAGTAAAGTGACTAGTATCTAAGACACCATCCCATTCAGTCCGACCAGCGCGTTGATGCTATCAAAGGTGAATGTGTTCAACTGAGCGCTATAGTCGGCATAGGTTTTGAAAAGGTAACGGCTCTCGAGAGTGAATTGCTGAGACGACTGCCGGTGGCGCTTTCGGGTGTTTCTCCAATCCCGACGGAGGGCGCTGGGATGCCTTTATCGCTGACTTTATCAGCGACCTGCCCGCTATTTCAGCCTATGTGTAATAGTAGACATTGTCAGCTTCACTGAACAATACAGTTTAGCCCTTGGTCGTCGTCATTCGGTCGTAAAACTCGCCGCCAGACAATTTTAGCGACCGCACTGTACCATCCGGCTGCACCCATTGTGTCGACAAACCGGCCAGAGGATAGGGAGCGGCAACTGCTGAAACATTCGATATCATTTAAACTAATATGAAAGAGAGAAAAAGTCCAGTGCGGGACGCAACTGCGCTATCCACAAGCTGTAATCTCAAATTAATGGCCGGAAGTTCTATTGAAATTATCAGTGGGTTCAAAATACAAAGGACGGCTTAGGCGCCTGTTCCAGCCCCCACCACAACGCGAGCGCGAATAGGCCCAGGATAAGCGCGGCCCACCACCACGGCACGGGGCGCTGCGTACCTTCTCGCCCCATCGCAGCACCGCATACCATGGCCTGCACGAGTTTTTCTTTCAACCGGAACTGGTGATAAAACACTGCAAGGATATGCAGGCAGACCAGTGCCAACAGGGCGTTGAAAGCGACATCATGGACCACGCCCATAGTGTCGCGAAAATCACTGTTGGCCCAGTAATACAAAGGACCAGAGAACAAAACATCATCGCTATTAAACAGTCCGCTAAACGCCTGTAGCAGCAATAGCGACAACAACAGGACAACCGACCAGCCGCCTAGCGGGTTATGTCCCACGGATTTTGGATGGCGTCCTCCAAGATAGGCCAGCACACCACCCGGTCCAACCAGAAAATCGGCAAAGCGTGAGTGGCGACTGCCGATGAAGCCCCAAAGAATACGCGTGAACACCAGCACCAGCACGGTATAGCCGGTCCATTGGTGCAAGTTGTAGCGTTCCTCATGTGCACTCCACCAGGACAGCGGCAGGCAACACACGATCAACCAATGAAAAACCCGTGTCGGTATATCCCACAGCGGCTTGATCTCTGTGGCTGAAGAATTCGTCACCGCAGTGGTGCTATCAGCGACGGAAATTCAGGGTCGACATCTTGATACTGGTATTGCCAGCATTCACCATCCAGTACCGCGCGATGTCGCGCCCCCGGTTCGCTACCGTTCCCGCTGTCATAACCGGCGTCACCGCGAAACATTACCAGTACTTGATCACCATCGCTGGCGAACACAGGAAACACTTCGGGTGCCGGGGAGTACCGTTCTACCGCAATCGTCTGTGCCAAATTGTCATAATGCGACAGGCGCTGCAAGGTGATATAGGTCGGCGGCAACATAGTCAGCCTTCCGGCCTCGTGTTCTTCAGCCGCTTCACGCACACCCAGCCATCTGTGGTCATGTATCTCACTGCCGTCGATCACCACGTCAATATCAGCAGCCAATGGCGCAGCGTAGATCCAGGTGGAAAATCGCCTGAGTTCACCGACAGGGGTCGTCCAATGGCTCAGCAAAACCATATCGTCCAACTCTGGGGATAAACCGGACTCCTCTTGCGCTTCTCGCGCGGCCGCTATCCGCGAAGCCACGATGACATCACCGTTACCCGCTTCCATATCTTCGAGATCGAGTGCTCCACCGGGAAACACCCAGGCACCGCCGGCAAAAATGAGCGCCTTATTGCGCCTTAACATCAGGGTTTGCATGCCATTGGGCGTATCGCGCAATAACACCACCGTACTGGCCGCTCGAACTTTGGGTATCTCAGACATCGTTTTTTCCATCGCAGAACAGGGTGCGTGTCGACAATTGATTGAGCTAGCGCTTAAAGGCCGAGAAATTTTGCCGCCATGCCAAGATCATAACCGCGCTGCTCTGCTGCTGTCATGGCGCACTCCCGCGCCGCTTCATCACATCCAGCAACCCACATATTGGCGCAGCGAGTTCCGGTGCGACAGAACGCCAACACCGGGCGAGCGGGATCGTCCAGCAGGTCACTCATCGCGTCGAAATCCGGACCGGGGAAACCAGGCGCAGTGATCGGCATATGGTGGTACTCCATACCTACCGCCTGCGCTGCAGCAGCCATAGCGGCGCTGGTGGGTTGATTAAGCTCCTCGCCATCAGGGCGATTATTGATCAACACCTTGAAACCGGCTGCGGCAATCTCTACGATATCTTCCGGCGTGATCTGTGCGGATACTGCGACGTTGTCCGTCAGTTTTACAATATTCATATCGGTCTCCTTGATCGACGGCTCCTACAAGAGCCGCTATTACACTGTCAATCACGCGGAGAAAACTATTCACCGCGAAAATTCGGCTGCCGCTTATCCTTGAATGCCCGGGGGCCCTCCCGCGCATCTTGACTCATCATAACCCTACCGGCCTGCTCCATCTCAAATTTGAAGGCATCTGCCCAGGGCAGCGTGTGGGTTTCCAATGCCGTCCGTTTGATGGCTTGTAGGGCCAGCGGCGCCTGGCGACAGATATTCTGTGCATAGTGTTCTGCTCGCGCCTGCAGCTCTGCCAGTGGCACCACCTCGGACACAAGGCCCATCGCCATCGCTTCTCGTGCGGTAATTGGCTCACCGCCCAACAAAATTTTCATTGCGTGAGCCCAGGGCAATTGGCGCGCCAGCCGCACCATTGATCCAGCGCCCGGCACTAGCCCGACTTTGGGCTCAGGTAGCGCAAACGTTGCGTGATCTGCGGCGATCCGGATATCGGTCGCCTGCAACAATTCCGCACCACCACCCAGCGTGCGCCCATTGATCGCGGCGATCACCGGCTTGTAGAGTGGTTCACCCTTGAGCATTATCTGGTCTACGATCATCGGATCAGCCAACAGCCGCTCTTCGGCAGCGGTCTGGGCTTGCTTCGCGCCGGTCCACAGAGGGATAACCTCGGATAAATCACCGCCACAACAAAAATCCTGATCGCCCGCAGCGGTGAGCACCGCTACCCGAATTGCGCTATCCTCACGCACTTCCTGCCAGGCGTCTGCCAGCTCCACAAACATGTCACCGTTTATCATGTTTTTAGTGGCGGGCCGATTCAGCGTAATCCAGGCCTGCTGGCCGCGCTTTTCAAACACGATACTATTCATACCCGTCTCCCCATGGGCTGGCGTGCAGCCCGCGACTATCCGTACAAAGCACTGGCGCCATCCCAGAGTAATTTTGCACCTATCAACACCAGACAATAACTCACCACCTGATAATAAAAGGTTGGCGTGGAACGTTTCACCAGATAGTGCCCGAACTTCACACCCAGTGGCGCAAGTGGCACCAGCACCAGCGAATACAGCAGGTTGGTGCCAGTGAATTGGCCCAGCATGAAATACGGCGGCAACTTGACAATATTGACGACTGCAAAGAACAGCCCTGCAGTACCCGCGAAGACTACCGGGGACAACTTCTTGGGCATGAGGTACATGGTGAGCGGCGGGGCGCCTGCGTGAATACTAAAACTGGTAAAACCCGCCAGCGTCCCAAATAAGCCACCACTGACAACATGGTGATTCTCGCTAGACAGCCCTTTGAGACCAAACAATGTCTGTATCCCGAACACCAGAGACAGCACTCCAATCAAAATCCGCATGTAGTGCTCGTTCATGGCCTCCGCGGACAAGTACCCCAGGGCGACCCCGATAAGAGCACCCGGCACCAATAAAACAAGCGCCCGTCGATCAAAAAACCCCCAGTAAGTCTTCACTACCAGCATATCCATCACCACCAGAATAGGCAGGAGAATGGCAGCGGCCTGGGTCGGTGGCATCACCAGCGCCATCATTGGCACCGATATAACGGCAAGTACCCCGCCAAAACCACCCTTGGCGATGCCGTACAGCACCACAGCGGGAATGCTGACGAGGTAAAACCAAGGGTCAGAGAGCAAGCGCGAATTCAATCAACGAGTGCGAACTCATTGCGCAGCACATCGATAATTTCCGCCTTGGGATTATCCGCCAGCTGCAGGCTGACGCCGATAATCTTTTCCGCGATACCTATATAGGTTTTTGATATCGCCATCAACACGTCGATGGGCAGTGCATTGTCACGGGCCAGCGCCTGACGCTCGGACATACGCGCTTTGTTGAGCAGTATGTCCGGGTCGGGGAAATGCTGGAGCAACAACTGACGGAAGTCCTCCTTGGAATTCTCAACTATCTTGCCATCGCGCAGCGCCGCGCCGTCCCAGATCCGCGAAGAATCGGGTGTGCCGACTTCGTCCATATAGATCAGTTTGTCGTTGCCCGCCTTATCGGTCACATAACCAAACTCGAACTTGGTATCCACAAAGACCTGATCCAGCCCGGCTAATTCACCACTGATAACGTCGAAGCCCTCGCGTAACAAAGTCTCATAGCGCGCGATATCGTCCACACTGCGAAAGTTGAAGGCCGCATAGTTGTTCTCGATATCTACACGGGTAATATTGACATCGTCTACGGCGGGAACACCGGGAATACCTTCCAAAATACCCTTACTCGAGGGGGTGATCAGTAGTTCGGGGAGTTTCTGATCACGCTGCAGTCCGTCGGGTATCTTGATGCCACAAAATTCACGTTCGCCTTTGGCGTAAGAGCGCCACATGGAGCCGGTAATGTATTGCCGGGCAATCGCCTCAATCATCACAGGTCTCGCCTTCTGTACTATCCAGACCAGCGGGTGGGGGATTTCCAGGATATGGCTGTCAGCCAAACCGCGTTCCCGAAACAGATGGAACCAGTGATTGGAAATCGCGTTCAGCGCGGCTCCCTTGCCGGGCACGCCGCGCATGCTACCCTGCGCATGCCAGATGCAATCAAATGCGGAGATACGATCTGAAATCACCATAATGGCCAGCGGCGCATCCGGCGCGACATCATAGCCGCGTTCAGCGACCAATCGCGCACTGTCGTCCGCAGTCAACCAATAGACAGAGCGAACCTTGCCACTGTGCACTGGCGCATCGCTGCGAATGGGTAAATCGTCGTTAACGGCCAATACCTTTTCGGCAAGACTCATAGTGTTTGTCCTGTATTTACTTGTTGGATAACCCGGGGATCGACAACAGCGCGCTGCAGTGTCGAAAAGACGCAGATTCTAGCAGAGGAAATGCTCTCAGGCACCCCCGTCTGCCAAGACTAAGCGGATACGGACCGTCGTCGTCCCCTCACCAATACGCGAGTAGATACGGTAAAAATATTATTGCACCAACCGCTGCGGCACCCACCGCGCTTAGCAGCACAGCCCCCGCCGCAACATCCTTGGATTTTTTAACCAGAGGGTGAAATTCAGGCGACGCCACATCGCACAGGAGCTCAAAGGCCGTATTGAGCGCTTCAGCCACCCACACGGCCATGATAACCAAAATTAAAAAACACCACTGTGTAGTGTCTACCCCAAATACATAGCCCGCTGCTAACACGGCAAGTGTCGCGACCAGGTGCACCCATGCGTTGTGCTGGCTTTTGAGTATCTCAAGAATACCCGCCATCGCGTGCACACTGCTGCGCAGGCGCCCATTGAAGGAAAATGTACCGTCGTTGTTATCCATATGTTCATCCTGACCCGCCAAATTTATGTGGTAAACCAGCGTATCGCAGTTGTGCCGCCGCTTACAATCTGTGGCAGCTGCACACTATAATAAGCTGCTGTAGCGCTGCGACACATTTAAGAGAGGACAGATCGGCATGGGTGAGACTCCACAGACGCCTTACCAGATACTCGGTGAAAACGGTATTCGACGATTGTGTCATACCTTCTATGACATCATGGATACACTGCCCGAGGCTGCAGCTCTGCGCGCGATGCATGCCACCGACTTGTCCCCGATGAAAGACAAACTGGCGGACTATCTCACAGGCTGGATGGGCGGCCCTCCCCGCTACGCCGATAAGTATGGCACGGTCTGCATGACCACGCCGCACGAGCCCTACCACATAGGCCCCAAAGAACGTGACCAATGGTTGCTGTGCATGGACAAAGCACTGCAGCAGACAGCGGCCAGTGACGAATTGCTGGATATGTTAAAAGTGCCGCTGTTTCGTATCGCCGATGCAATCCGCAACAAAGAGGGACCGAGCAGTGCGGCGGGTAATCCCAATATCATTGCCGCCGGTTAAGCGTTGCACCAACCGGCCAACTGCGCACGCTTATCAGCCGCTTGATTATAACGTCGGGGCACCTTAGGCTGCAGTGACCTACAGTAAACTTCCACCACTGTGAGAGGGGTCTGCCTATGAACGCTAACAATCCGCCAACTGATGAATTCGCTGCGCTCGACGCCACGGCACAGGCCGCTCTCGTTCGAAACGGCGAGGTCTCCGCCCTGGAGTTGGTGGACGCGGCGATCGCCCGCATCGAACAGGGGAATGCCGCACTTAACGCGGTTATTCACCCACGCTTTGAACAGGCCAGAGATGAGGCGAAAGGCCGCTTGCCCGATGGTCCCTTTTGCGGCGTACCGTTCCTGTTGAAAGATCTCGATGGTTTCTCTGCCGGCGACCCCTACCACGCAGGCAACCGGGCGTTGGCCGAGGCTGGCTATGTGGCGCCTGCTGACAGCTATCTCACCGGCAAGTTTCGCCAGGCCGGGCTGGTGATTCTGGGGCGTACCAATACCCCCGAGCTAGGCTTGATGCCAACCACAGAGCCATTGGCCAAGGGGCCTACGCGCAATCCCTGGAACCTTGCGCACTCCACCGGCGGATCCAGTGGAGGCTCTGCGGCATCGGTAGCCGCAGGCTTCGTACCCATGGCCCATGCCGGTGATGGCGGCGGCTCAATTCGTATACCAGCAGCATCGTGCGGACTGGTCGGACTGAAGCCCACACGGGGTCGCCATTCACTTGGCCCCGAGGCGGGAGAAGCCTGGGGGGGCTTGGTCGCACGCATGGCGCTAACCCGCACGGTGCGCGACTGCGCGGCGATTTTGCAGGCCGCCCAGGGGGCAATGCCGGGGGACCCCTATACCGCCCCACCACCGTTGCGCCCCTATCCAGACGAGTTGCTGTCACCCGGACAGCGCCTGCGTATCGGGTTTACCACTGTTGCCAGCGACCCATCCTGCGTCACTGCGCCCGAGTGCGCCTTCGCGGTCACTGAGACCGTAAGACACCTGCAATCATTAGGTCACCATGTAGAGGAAGCCCGACCCATTGTGTGGAAAACACCTGAGTTTTTCGAGACAACATTGGCACATTTTATGGTTGCTTACGGTGTGTGGACTGCGGCCGAGCTCGATCGAATCGCCGCAATGATTGGTCGCCCGGTGACCGAAGCCGATGTTGAACCGAGTACCTGGATCATTGCCGAACCGGGACGATCAGCGACCGGGGTCGCCTACCTCGCCGCCATTGAACACTTCCAGAGTGGGTCGAGGGAGATGGCAAAATTCTGGTCGGAGGAGGGTTTCGACCTGCTACTGACACCCACCGTGCCCGAACCCCCGCCACCCCTGGGCCAGTTCCACGATGCGAACAATCCACTGGCGGGATTGCTTCGCTCATCGCAAATCATACCCTTTGTTGCACCATTCAATATCACCGGACAGCCCGCTATTTCGCTACCCCTTCATGTGAGTGAAGCCGGCCTCCCGATCGGTGTGCAATTTGTCGCCGCATCGTATCGCGAGGACTTGCTACTGCAAATTGCGGCAGAACTGGAAACAGCGATGCCCTGGTCGACCGCCCCGGTGATACCTCACAGCCTGAAGTAAAAACTTTACCAGCAAGACTGGCCACCTGACCGGGGGCTGCTTCAGCGCAGCGTAACCACCGTAGTGGCAACCACGGCTGCCCACAGTAATTCCTCGAGATAATTGCCCAGGATGACCAACCCGGTGGTAACTGCAAGAATGGCGATCAACCGATCTGCCCAGGGGTTTAGATCAGCGCGTTTAACAGCGTCTGGCACCGCGCCAGGTTGCACCGCGCCCGGTTGCACCGCGCCCGGTTGCACCGCGCCCCCCTCCCTGCGCTGCAGGAGTTGACGGGTAATTTGGTATTCTACTTGTTGTGCTGCTCTCATGGTGTGACTCCCTGGTTTGCTCAATACTCAGGGGGTCATCATTACGGTCGCGCGGTAAACCCACCATCTGTCCTCTTTTCAACCCGATTGAAAACACGACACGTGAGCGCATAGAGCCGTGTTCCCTGACCCATACGGGGGAGCGTCCTGCCACATTGAGAGCGCATTACCCTGTGTTTCGCTCGCGCCCTTGCCCGCGCCCCGCACCTTGTCACTCATCTCCAAGAGAGTTTGTACAGGGTGACCAGCCTCATGGGCGATCACGTACACCTGGGTAAAATCACCCAGCGCGCCATAGCGCGCGCTGAGATCGTGAAAAAAAGACAGATCGACATACAATTTTTGATCGCCGGGACAGTAAGAAGGCCCAACCGCAGCACTGGCGCTTCCGCAGGAAGAGCTTACCGTCCCGGTGAACAGCGCCAGCGTTGGTTCACGGTACTGCCGACCACCAGAACAATACACCCCACTTTGGTTCGGATTAGCGCCGGCAAAAGCAGGCGCAGGAAGCCGAACTCGACGAGCGTGCAGCCAAAGCGGAGCCCAAACCAAAAAGCCGCTCCAGTAGCCAACAGAGTACCGCAGACGCATTCCTGAAGAGTGTCGCGCGTGCTGCGGGTAGCACTTGGGAATAAAATTGTTTCGGGGAATTCTCGGGTCGCGGCTGAAGTGACGAGACCTGTTAGAGACTCATGCGCCGCGAAGACGCTCCACCAGCGTTACCAGTAAAGTCACGATCGCGCCAGCCACCAGACCGATGAGTACACCGCTGAGAGTTGGCGTCAGCGCCGCCAGCGTTGGACCAGCCGTTGCGACCTCGGCAACCAGTGATGTTAGCGCGACAACGCCCTCGTTCAGCACATGGAAACCGTGCACCAAAATACCGCCACCGACCATAAACATCGCGATAGTACCGACTACCGCGAGAATCTTCATCAGCCATGGTGCAAAGATCACCAGGCCTGATCCAAGCCGGCGCTGCAATTTTGGCCAGCTACCTGCATCCTTACGTTGCATCAGAAAAAGGCCCGCATCATCGAGCTTTACAATACCCGCAACCAAACCGTAAACGCCGACCGTCATCGAAAACGCAATAATAGATAGCACCAGCACCTGACTGAGAAATTCCATCTCGGCGACAATACCCAGCGTGAGGACGATGATTTCTAGCGAAAGAATGAAATCGGTACGCACGGCACCTTTGATTTTATTTTGCTCGTAAGCAACGATATCAACCGAAGGGTCCCACAACTGCTGCACCAACGCCGCATGATGACTGGCATCTTCTGCGGCTGAGTGCAGGAATTTATGGGCGACCTTTTCAAACCCTTCGTAGCAGAGGAACAGCCCGCCCAGAATCAGCGCCGGCGTGATCAACCAGGGCGCGACAAGCGATATCGCCAGCGCAGCCGGAACCAGAATACACTTGTTACGAAAAGATCCTTTAGCGACAGCCCAAACCACCGGCAACTCGCGGTCAGCCCGCACCCCCGTCACCTGTTCTGCGTTAACCGCCAGATCATCACCGAGCACACCGGCAGATTTCTTGGCGGCGATTTTAGTCATTAGCGCGACATCGTCAAGCACTGCTGCGATGTCGTCCAACAAAAGGAGTAGGCTGCTTCCCGCCATTAGAACGCGCTCCTGCAGAGGTGGTTACACACTGGGTACAAAGATGAGTGCATCAAGACAGCGATTGAGCGTGGCCGCGGCGCCTGCGCCGAGGCCACTAACTAACGATTAACCAAAGTTGCAGAAGCATATTTTATTGCCATCAGGATCGCGAAAATAGGCGCCGTAAAAGCCTTCCATACGCTGTCCGGGAGCACCTTCGTCTGTGGCGCCCAGTTCCAGTGCTTTGGCGTAGAGTTTGTCGACCAATTCTCTTGAACCGGGGGCGATAGACACCATATTGCCGTTGCCTGGATTCGGAGCTTCATCATTGTAGGGCGAACACACCGCGAGCATGGCGCCGCCCGCAGTGGTACCAAGCGCGGCAAGTCGTCCGAGATCCATCAAAACAGAGACCTCCATATCCGCCAGCACGGCCAGGTAAAAGGCCTTGGCTTTCTCAATATCAGCGGTTCCTATAGTGGTATAAGCAATCATATGTACTCTCTTTGCAAACATTATTGAGCGCTGCAGAACACTGTTCCAGCAGCCTGTCAAACTGCCTTAGCAGTGTACACCGCCCGTTGCCGAGCGCGCCAGAGTCTCAGGGCGCCTTCTTTCGTCGGCGCTTGGCAGGTTCATTCATACGCGACTTGGGATAACGCGGCAACTTACCGGTCGCAAGATAGCGATGAATGGTCTCCTGAGAACGAATCCTGGTGGTATTTTTCTTGGTGCGCACCATTCGATTGACCTGGCTCTGATCCAGTACACGCGCCCTGACATTATCGTGCCACTGCTGGTCCAGCGTGTTCTGAATGATACACTGTGCGTCCTCATCAAAAATGGGACAGAGCACTTCTACCCGATAATCCAGGTTGCGTGTCATCAAATCTGCGGAGCCGATCAGATAGCGCGGATCGCCGCGGTTATAAAACACATAGGCCCGGGTGTGCTCGAGATAGCGGTCGACAAGACTGATGGCCTGAATATTTTCCGAAATGCCCTTTACACCGGGTAACAGCGAACACATTCCGCGCACTATCAAGCGGATCTCTACACCCGCCTGGCTGGCCTCATAGAGCTTTAAAACCAGCTCCTTATCCACCAGATTATTACACTTGAGCGTCAGTGCGGCCCGATATCCCGCCCTTGCATTGGCAATTTCACGCTCAACCAACTGCAACAGGCCACTGCGCGCCGAGTGCGGAGACACCAGCAGCAAGCGAAAATTTGGCCGCTGATAGTTGTACTGGAGAAACTCGAATACGCTGTGAACATCCTTACCGACATTTTGATCGTAGGTGATCAGGGTGAAGTCGGTATACAGCCGAGCGGTTTTTTCATTAAAATTGCCGGTACCGATATGGCTGTAATAGCGTGAAGCATTACTATCGCGGCGCTCAATCAACAACAGTTTGCTGTGCACCTTCAGGCCGGGAATGCCAAAAATCACATCGATACCATTTTCTGTCAGTCGTTGCGCCCAGTTGATATTTGCCTGCTCATCAAAACGTGCGGCCAACTCTACGACAGCCAGTACCTGCTTACCATTTTGCACAGCGTTAACCAGTGCATCGATGACGCGGGAATCGCGTGCAACCCGGTACAAACAGATTTTAATTTTGGTGACCTGCGGATCAAGCGCAGCTGTTTTTAGCAGATCAATAGCATAATCGAAGGGATGGTAGGGGTAGTACAGGAAGATATCCTTCTCTCGTATGCTGTCAAATATACAGGGCTGTTCATCAAGGCGGTCGATCCGTACGAAAGGCAGTGGCTTGAACTCGAGGTAGCGAGGCCCAGGGTTGGGAAAGTCAATAAAGTCTTTGGAGTTATGATAGCGACCGCCGGCGATCAAGCTGTCGTATTTGCCAAAGCCAAACCGGTTGCACAGGTACTCCAGCAGGCGCTGTGGCATCTGTCCGTCATAGACCATGCGTACCGTATCCGCCTTGCGCTGCTGCTTCAGACTCAGGGCCATTTTGTCTATCAGGCTCTGCGTGATGCCGGTATCAATCGCCAGTTCGGCATCGCGGGAAAACTTGAAACAATAGGCCTGCGCCGAATCGATCGGAATTACACCGCGAAACATTTGCGACAGGCACAATCGTATGATGTTATCCAACACGATAAAGACCGTGCCCCCTTTGCTCTTGCGGCGGGGAATCTCCACGAATCTTGGCAACCTGTCAGTGGGGACCCCCACTACAGCGGAATGATGACTTTCCCCTGACTGGATATCCACTGCGAGATAGATCGACTCGTCGTTGAGTGCAGGAATGGCCTGCCCATCCCTGAGCAGTATGGGTTCCAATTCCGGCAACACGGTACTGACAAAGTAAGATCGCACGAAGGTGGTCTGCCTCTCATCCAGCTGCAGCTCATTGATCAGGTAAATTTTCTTAGCTGCGAGTGCGCGTATGGTCTGCCCATAGATACGATCGAATTCCTTCTGCAGTTCTACCACACGATTTTGTATCGCCAACAGTAGATCTTTTGATTGCTGCTTATTGTCTCCGGAAGAGACTGAAATCAAGCGCCGCACTTCCGCCACTCTGACGCGGAAAAATTCATCGGAATTATTGGAAAAGATACCAAGGTAACGCAGGCGCTCAATCACCGGCACCGTTTCGTCTGCCGCCTCTTGCAACACGCGCGCATTAAAGGAGAGCCAGCTAATTTCGCGCGGCATGAAAAGATCATCGTCAAGAAGATCCGCGAGGCGTTTCTTGATCGGGTTGGCCATACAGTCTCCAAATAGACCCAGGGATTAGTGAGGTGAGCGCACATTGATCGCGATACGATACAGCTTTGGACCTGCCGTATTCCCGCGGGAAAGATAGCCCCATACAGCTTACCGACGCCATGTTACAGCGAAATGACATCCGACTCGGAGCGCCTCAGGCTTCAATGCGGCTAGTTACGGGGATGCGCACCTAACCGCGCAACATCACTACCAAGCCGACGAGTCGGCCCTACGTTATCGGATAAATCACATTAACATGAAGCACTATTCTATTGATAAAAATAAAAAAACCCGCATTTCACATTATGAAAGCGGGCTAAAATAGCCGTATGCTCCGGGGCAGAAACATCGGCCAGAGGACATATCAGCACCTGCAAGGAAAGCAAGGTACTGTAGTCAAAGTAGACACTATTTGTGAGATATCAATGCCAGAGCAAAAAATAGTTACAATTTTATCGCCAGCACATCAGTTTTGAAATGCAGTAGTACTTTCTCCGCCGTATTGCCCAGCAGGCGTGCCCTCGTACCCTTTCGGCGCACAGTGCCCACTACCACAAGCTGCGCGCAGACCTCGGTGAGACTGGCAACAACTTTTTCTGCCGCACCACGCTTACAGCGAAATGCTGGTTCGGGTATATCACAGGCCTTGGCCAACTTTTTAATGTGTGGCTGCATCGCCGCTCTGGCACAGCGCATTAGAGTCTGCTGCCAGTGGTTGGGAATAAACGTGAGGGAGCATGCAACAACGCGGACTAATCTCTTCACCCCGCCTCGATGACCCACCCTGAAAAAAGTATCAGCAGAGGATAAATGCGAAATCGAGCTGTTTCCCCTAACAACAAAGCGCGAAACTCATATCCCGCTCAACTGCATATCGGGGTAGACAAGACTGCGCCAACTGCCGCGTTTGAAAGGCTGCCAGTGCTCGGGATCATTCGCCAGACACTCCGAGACTAACAGCCAGACAGCGGGGTTCAACGTCATGCCGCAGTGGCTGCTCCTGACTTCGATGCTCTGGGTTCTGGCATGCCCCTTATGTTGAACCGTTGTTCGCCAGTTCACGATGCCATCGTGCTTCGAATAAATAGCGGTCGTTGGCACTGGCGGAGCGTGGGACAGTATATCCTGATCGATGGGCAAGTCATCGGGCGGGTTGAGCACATTGAACAGCCGGGCCGGGATGGATGCCGTCATTCTACCCTCGCCAAATGGGCTTCCCAGGGATATCACCTGTCGCACCTTTTCGGGATGCACCCGCGCCAGTTCCCGCGCAAAGATACCCCCAAGGCTGTGCCCGATCAACGACACGGGCCCTTCGTAGCGTTCCGTGAGGTCATGAAGTTTCTCCTGCAACGCCTCCAGAACGCCGTCACGGGGCCCCAGATTGCGCCCCATCCCCCAACCGTGCACGGCATAATCAAGCCCACCAAGAAAGCGCCGGAATGTACTGTTATAACCGTCACCCCCCATAAATCCTGGCAGCACCATAACTGCATGGCCGTCTCCTCGCGGCGCGATTTTTTTCAACGTGCGGCGTGAGGCCCCGAGCAACACTAATTCCAGTGCCGCGCGATGCGCCTCGCTAAGTGCCAGCAGCAGATTAGGCGGTGGTACATACGGATCCAAATCCGGCATTGTTCGCGACCTTTTATGAATAGAGAACCTGTGAACAGAGGGTAGCGAATATTAATATCGGGGGATACCCACATTCACCCGGTCGTTCACAACTCCTGACGGAGACTGCGACACGGGTCACAGTGCGATCAACGCAACCAAAACACCTCTTGAACCAAGAGAAATTGCAGTGGCTATCCAAAATATCAATGCTGGACTTACGCCCATCAGTATTTTGGCTAGCACACGCTTTGTGCGCTGCGCCATAAACGTGACGGGTATATGCCCCAAAAAGCCGCCTTCGCTGCGCAGTGTGAACGCAACTCGGTCCCCCGCAATCAGGCCGGTATAGTGATATATTACATCGCGAGTCGTATCGCCAGCGCCAATCGTTTGTTGACTCCGGGTGGTGAAGCTGAGTCTGTTTCCAAAGAGCTGTTCGTCCATCACTGCGCGCTTTCTTCCGAGCAAGGACACCGTCCCCATTACCTCGACACCACCTTAGTTCAACACGACGTTCTCGCGATAGCTGTCGCCCCACGCCCACCCACAGCCAGCATAGTTCTCATTTGTATAGCGCGCCAAACTAGACTAATTGAGCGAATGAAGCCGCTGTGACCGGGCCACTAGAGCCGGGAGAACTCCTTGTTCAAATCATACTGACGGGAGGTGACGTAGGTCTCCAGGTTCTCGACACGACGCAGCGCAGCGTCCAGGCGCTCTCTGGCACGTTGCAAACGTGCAGAGCCACTCTCGCTATACCGAAATACCTTACGAGGCCGGTAACCGTGATACCGCTCATCGTATTCCATTTCGACGCTACCGGCCTCGTACTCCAGCTCGCCTGAGGGACGGCCGTCGGCATCAGTCCTCGACGGGCGCTGCGCCATCAATAGCCATGCGCCGAGATACACCCACAGGGCGAGAGTACCGGTGAACAGGAACACCCCCACCCACATCAACCGCACTACCCAGGGAGTGATGTCCCAGTGGTCTGCCAGCCCGGCGGCGACGCCGGCGATTTTCCCCTCACGCGAATTGCGGTACAGATTTAAGCCCCAGCCGGCGCGGCGCCTGGTCTGGAATTGCCACTTGCCGATGCGATGTCGACCGCGTGTGAGATGCTGATCTACCATGAATTACTCCTTGTCCTCATCCCGTTCCTGACGATTGACCTGCTGGCGCCACTGCGGGTGATCTGCGTCCAGAATGAACTCCAACGCTCCGATACGATCTGTTAATTTGTCTACCGTCTCGAGCATATGCTCAATGGCCTCCTTGTCCTCCAGGTTGAGGCTGTGGGAGGATCGATTCACACTACGGTAGTGAAGGATGATCCACATGGGTGCCACTATCACCAAAAATAAAATGGTGGGTACAAACATGAATTTCCAAAATTCCATTGGCTCTATTCCTCGAGGGTCCGGGGTGAACGAACACTGTCGTCATTTTAGTTGGCACTTTCAATACGTAAGCCCGTGTCATCCACCTACGCAGGTTTCTTATCGCTCATGCCCGCCTTGAGACGCTCCAACTCACCGTTGATCCGCTCATCATCCTGCAATGCATTGATCTGCGCGGCCAGGTCCGGCGGCACTTCCCTACCCAGATCCATCGATTCAAGCTGGCTTTCCAGCGTATCCATGCGCCGCTCAAAACGCTCAAAACGATGAAAAGCGTCATCGAGCGCTTCACGGTGTATTTGCCGCTTCACTTTAATGCGCGACTCTACCGTCTTACTGCGCATTGTCAGCGCTTTTTGACGCGCCCTGGCATCGTCCAATTTCTGCTGCAACTGGGCCACTTCATTGTTGAGTTGCGCAATGTGTTCGTCAGTTGCGGCCAGTTCAGCCTCTACTACAGACACCTCTTCCTCAATGGCCCCTTTTTCCTGCAGCGCAGCGCGCGCTAAATCTTCACGACCCTTGGTGACCGCCAGGCGCGCCTTGTCTTCCCAGCTACTGGCTTCATTGCGCACCTGTTCCAGCCGCCGCGCAGCTTCCTTACGATCGGCGAGAACACGGACGGAGGAACTGCGCACCTCCACCAGTGTATCTTCCATCTCCTGAATAATAAGCCGCACCATCTTTTCCGGCTCCTCCGCCTGATCCAGCATCGCATTGATGTTGGAATTGATAATGTCCGTCATGCGTGAAAATATACCCATGTTCCCTCTCCTGTTACCCGCTCTGCCCGTTTCGATGTCACGGTGTGGATCCACTATGTGCTAAGCGCCAAGGATCACACACGCCAGTAGTAATACATGAACCGTGCCAAATCATCTATCTGATTGAATTTATGCGAGTTTATTCAGATATGAGATTATTTTCGATCAAACATCTACTATTAATAGGCTCTAATAACTAATTATGCGTTAAAAAACCTAAATATAAGGTATATTTGACCTGATGCGATTACAAGAAAGTATCATTGGCAATTCTCCAGCGCTGGCCAGGGCGCTCGACCAACTCTCTAGCCTGGCCCGCATCAACCGTCCCATCCTGTTGCTGGGCGAACGCGGCACCGGAAAAGAGTTGGCTGCACAGCGTCTCCATTTTCTATCGCCGCGATGGCAAGCGCCCCTGGTGAAAGTGAATTGCGCTGCACTGGCCGACAGTCTATTAGAGTCAGAGCTATTCGGGCATGAGCCTGGCGCGTTTACCGGCGCCACTCGCAGGCAACGGGGACGATTTGAACGCGCAGATGGGGGTACCCTTTTCCTCGACGAATTGGGCACAATGTCCCTGCGTTTACAGGAAAAACTATTGCGACTGGTCGAGTACGGTGAATTCGAGCGCCTCGGCGGGCAGGAAACCCTGCAGGTGGATGTGCGTGTTGTCGGCGCTACGAACACTGACTTGCGCGCGCAGGTATCCAGGAACCGCTTCCGAGCAGATCTGCTGGATCGACTCAGCTTTGACGTCGTTCACCTTCCCGCGCTGCGCCACCGTAGAGAAGACATCGTTGATCTGACGCAGCATTTCGCTGTTCAGATGTGCGCGGAATTGGGTTGGAGCTTATTTGCTGGCTTCACTGATACAGCGCTCAGAACTTTGCTGCAGCACGACTGGCCCGGCAATATACGGGAACTTAAAAATGCTGTGCAGCGCTCGCTTTTCCGCTGGGACGATCCGGACAGCCCGGTAGACAACGTGGTAGTCGACCCCTTTATTTCCCCGTTTGATGACAAACAAGCCGTTGCAGTAGCAATCAATCCACCACAGCAGGCGACACCGGCTACAGAGTCCGCCGACTTCCAAACGCAGGTCAAACAACTGGAAGTAGAACTACTGCGAGCGGCGCTGAGCAAACACGGCCACAATCAACGTCGCACCGCGACCGCCCTGGGGCTTAGCTATGACCAGATGCGAGGACTGGTTCGCAAGTACAAGCTCGCGGACCATGACACGCCACAAGCAAACGCCGTCGGTACCGAGCGGTTAAAGTCAAGATCGACCGATGAGATTAAATCGGGAGCTTCGCCAGTATGCCAGTGGGCAGGCGGCGAATGATGAACATGATTAGCCTCCAGTAGCCCGGCACGTAGCAAACCTTGCGCCCCGCCCCTATCGACCGATGGATCCTGGGAGCAATCGCCGCAGGCGTCGCCCAGATAGCGCCGTGTTGTAAATGGGCCGTCATCGGAGTGATAACCATACCCGGTTTGATATTAACGATTTTGACAGCACTGCCCGAAAATCTGCCCTGTAATCCCTGCAGCAATGTGTCAATTCCTGCCTTGGCAGCACCGTAGGTGTAATTGCTTTTTCTCCCACGATCTCCCGCTACGGAAGAGATTACCGCCAGAGTGCCGCGGCTCTGCTCGGCCAGTTGGCGGGCGCTAGCCTGCACAACTACAGCTGTACTGGTGAAGTTGTCATCCATACAGATTTTAGTCGCTGCGCTCGAGAACTCGCACTCCATCTGATCCGGCAGAGACCCATGTGCCACCAGTACCAGATCAATTTCACCCAGACACGCCTGCCCGCGCACCACAGTGGCCCCGTGCTGCTGGAAGTCGTTAAAGTCATAACAGGCAGTACCTTCCACTTTAGCGCCGCGTGCCACAAGGTCATCGGCGATCGCCCCCAACGCGTCCTCGCTCCTTGCAACCAGAAAAAAATGCGCTCTTTCGACCGCATACAGTTTCAACACCTCATGGCAGATTGCGGAGGTGGCACCGAAGACCAATATACGCGGTTCACTGTTCATTCCTGCACCCTGCGCCAAAAAGTTGATGAGAAACCCGGATCGATTTCGGGTATAAAAGCGGATAACTCAGGATAGCCGGAATGAAACAATGGCCCCGGCATACACGCGTCCTTGGCCGGATAAAGTGCGCCACCCACCGACTGCACGACCTGATCGAATGAGGCCAGCAGCCGTTTGGTGCTTTCACCCCGATTGGGAAAATCTATCGCCAACGTGAGACCCGGCCGAGGGAAAGACAACATGCCGGGGGAGCGCTGATCACCAAATTCCTTCAACACCGTAAGAAACGACGCTGCGCCGCTGTGGTTAACCTTGCGCAGGAGAGTCTCGACAGCCTCTTCACCACCCTCTCGTGGCACCACACACTGATATTGGTAGAAGCCCCTCTTGCCGTAGACTCGATTCCAGTTGGCAACGGCATCAAGCGGGAAGAAAAACGGTTGAAAGTGCATAGAATACAAGCCCTTTTTCTGGCTGCGGCGCCAAAAATAGGCGCGATTAAAAACATCTACAGTCCACTTGTTCGCCAGTGAAACCGGCGGCGTGAATGGGATACCGACACTCGGGCCATGACCACCGGGCTTAAGCGCTTGGGCATTTTGCGCATGCCGCGCGCGTGAAAAAATACCGCGTCCGACCTTACCATTGCGCGCGAAGGTATCGATCCACGACACGGTGTATTCCCAATCCGCTGAATCGCGACTCAGCACGCCAAACTCCTCGACGCTGGAAAACGTCAGATCTTCAACCTCCATCTGATCGCTGCTGATCCGTACAAGCTTTATCTCGGCGCTTATAACGAGCCCCGTCAACCCCAGCCCGCCTATCGTCGCGGCAAAAAGTCGCGCGTTGTCTTGCAGGTTACAAAGATAGCGCTCGCCATCGCTACGCAACAAAGTCAGGGAGCGAACATGACAGCCAAAGGATCCCGCGCGATGATGGTTTTTGCCATGCACGTCATTGGCAATGGCACCACCGAGTGTAGCGAATCGTGTACCGGGCAGCACCGGAAGAAACCAGCCACGCGGAACAATAACCTGCAATATATCATCCAGCGTCACGCCGGCTTCGCAATGCAGGATACCGTGCTCATCATCAAATCGAATCAGCCGATTGAGTCGCTGTGTACTGACCTGTGTAGCATGACTATTGATACAGCTGTCGCCGTAACTGCGCCCGCGGCCATAGGGCAGTAAAGAGTCTGTGGCGCTTAACTCGGGCAGATTTTCGAAACGCCAATCGCGCTCTTCGATGCGGTCAGCGCCAGCGATAGGTAAGCCGCCCCAACTAGCCATAGTCAAAGAGCGGCCATCAGTATCAGCAGGCCGCATCCAAAAACGATGTAACTGGTTCTATCACGCGTCGCAAACACTACGGGGTCCTGATACAACTCACCGCGACTGGCAATCAGCCAGATCCTGCCAATCCAGTACATCAGTAGCGGGCAGAGTAGCCACATCACCCGCTGCTGATGATAGATCGCCGCAACATCAGAGCTGTCGATATAAAGCGCCATCACCAGAGTAGAAATATAGCCTGCTGCCACTCCGAATTGCGCAATAATGGGGAGGTCACTGACGCTGTAGCCACGGCCGATAACCCGATCTCCCGCCTCGAGCTCTAGGGATTTAAGTTCAGCGTAGCGCTTGACCATCGCCAGGCTGGTAAAGAAGAACATCGAAAATGAAACAAGCCAGACCGAGGGTATTTCTTCTGCGACCGCAGCACCGGCCAGAATACGCAGCGTGTATAGCATCGCGAGCATCAATACATCCAGCAACGCCAGACGTTTGAAATAGAACGAATAGGCGAGTGTTATCGCGAAATAGATCAATAGAGCGAAGCCAAAGAGTGTCCCTGCGATCATCGCCAGAATCACGGACAACGCCAATAGAACAGGAATCGCCAATATTCCCAGTAGCATCGGTGTCTGTCCACTGGCAAATGGTCTGTGACACTTTTCGCGGTGTTTCCGATCTACCTCCAGATCGAGTAGATCATTGATCAGATAAACCGCGGAGGAACACAGGCAAAATGCCACGAACGCAATTACCGTGTGAGATAACAGATCTACCTCAGTGTAGCGATGGGCCATTAAAATACTGACGAATACCAGTAGATTCTTGCTCCACTGGTGTGGACGCATTGCCGCGATCAACGCTCGCCATGGTTGGGCATTGCTAGGAAAGGTTTTTTCAATATCTGCTGCCTGTGCCGCCTGCGAGGAGACAGCTGGATTGGCATTAACCACGACTCCCTTGCGACAACTTGACCATACCTTTAAATCATCACGGCTATTTCCGACATAATCATAGCGGCCCTTACCAAACAGCCGTTCCAACTCGTCGCGTTTCCCTTCCGCCGACAAGTTATGTGTGCTGGAACTGGCGATCACTCGTGAGAATAATCCCAGATGATCTTCGACCGCATCGGCAACACGTTGATTAGCAGCGGTTACGAGTATCAATTGCCGGCCTGTTGCAGTCTGTTGGTTTAGCCAGTCAAGCAGCACCTGGTTGTAAGGCAAAGTCGTGACATCCAGCGCTGTGCGAGTCGCTATTTTTTCCTTGAGACTAGCCTTGCCCCAAAGCAGCCAGAAAAGCATAACCAAAATATAGAGTGGATTTATCTTGACCAGCAGTACTGCGGATTCAACGAGGGTATCCGTATTAACCAGGGTACCATCGAGGTCAACACACAAAGGAACCTGATCATTCGAATTTTGGGGCATGAGCGGCACAATAGAAATCATAAATTTCAGCCTACTTTAGTCTTCTGCACAGGCCACAACAAGGAACTGTTTGCCAAACAGTTTCCAGAGAAAACGAAACTGCAGGTACAATTTTACCAATATCAGCCTCGGCTGATTGCCGTCAGACATTGTATAGGGCAAAAAAGCAGCGTGTTGCTCTGTTATCCCAAAGCCATTCATCATGAGTAACTCAGCGAGGGAGCGGTCTGAGATGTGAACATGATGGTCCCAAAAATCCCAATAGGCCCCTGGCAACAATCGAACGTTCGGCCCCAACGCAATAAAGACACCGCCGGGTTTCAGGCAGCGCTTCACTTCTGAAATGGTCAACTCAACATCTGATTTCTGCGGTAGGTGTTCGAGAAAATTGCTGGTAAAAACGACATCCAAACTAGCATCTTCCAGCGGCCATGGTGTGGAACAGTCCTGTAAAAATATCTCAACATTGTTATTCAGTCGATCAGCGGCATCGGGGTTCATATCCATCGCATATTTCTTGCGGGCCACTATATTATTGCTAAACTCTCCCCATCCGCACCCGAGATCTAACACCACCGATTCCCGATCGACATAGCGCTGAAAAAAACGTCCACACAAAACACTCCACAGAGCATTGCGATACTCCGTGGCCTGCGTAAATCGTTGCCGATACTGTAGCTGGGCGATATCCTCCCTACTCTTTTCACTCGCCATTCGTAACGTCTCCAATACCTGCTTATCTCATTGAATTGTAAGCTATTCCCTGAACGTAAGGTACTTGTGCCCAATATAACTGGTGACTACGGGCAGAATAATACCCACACCGTGTGCGATAGTTTCAACCAGCTCTTTGCGACCGAGGCTATCCATCGCAATGTATTCAGGCAACAGGTCTACCAGATAAAGACTTAATCCCCAGGTCTGCGCCAGTGCCAACAGGTTAATGAATACGAACCAACCCATTTCCTGAACAACAGTATTCCTGCTCGTGGCAAACACATAGCGCCTGTTGAGAATATAACCGGCAGTAAGTCCAGTAAGAAAAGCCAGCACCACAGCCGTACTGAAATCTACAAAAATATTGTAAAAGAAACGACTGCCAAAATTGATCAGCGCCGCCAACCCCCCAGCCAGCAGAAAGCGCAAAAATCGTGTGCCCGATAATAGCGACACCGACAAATCTCTAAGACTCATCAAACCTCAGAGCCCGCCATGTTCGCCAGTTTTTGGCCCAATCGAACACTCTCGGAAATCGACCGATCTTCCGGGTAGTAGTAGCAGGTGTCGGCAATGTACAAACCTTCCACTCCAGGGCTTATAGGAGGCAGACGACTGGTAAACTCGGGCTCGCAGATAGGCTGCGCGTAACGGTATCGACCAGCGGCAATTTTAAGAATATGGGTATTGGGCAAATCTGGTTTCACCGCAAACAGATAACGCCGAACTTTCTCGATAAAGTACGCGTCATCTTTCTGGAACTCTGGGTGCTCCCCCGGTATATAAAAAGGTGCGTAAACGATATGACCACCCAGTGGATTGAGATTGCTGTACTCGATAAAACCTGGGATATCGATATTAGGATCACTTATGTTGAGCCAAAAATAAGGCGTCAACGCCTCGCTCAAATGTACCAGCACACAGACAACTGCAATATTGTTGACTGATTTGTATTTATTCAGAATCGCAGCAGGTAACCCCGGCACCATAGCGGCGACATAGGGCATGGGTATGGTGCTGACTACTCGGTCGAACTCGAAACTACCGGCTTGCGTGCGAATCCCGACTAACCGCCCGTCAACCAGCTGTACTTCCTGTACCGCTTCATTGAAGTGAATGACACCGCCCATGGATTCGATACGTGCTGATATAGCATTCAGAAAGGTATCCGATCCTCCCTCTAGATACCCCAGCTCCTCCTGCAAAAGGTTCTTCCTGGAAGTGCCGACCCGCTTCAAACGTGACCAGATCCAGGCGGCAGATAGATTGGATGTGTAATGGTGAAACTTGAGTTCAAATAGTGGCCGCCACAAAATGTCATACGCGCGCTCTCCAACCCATCCCTTCAACCAAGTAACGGCATCAATGCTGTCGAGCTTGCGCCAGTCGCTACGCTTGGTGGAAATAAAGGCCAGCAAGCCGTAACGAATTTTGCTGATCAACCCCAGCCCTGGAAATTTCAACAGGGCAAGCGGGTCACCCCAATTGAGCAGCTTTGCACCATAAAAGTAACCCATACGGGTTTCTGTCCAGCGCAACGCATCGTAAATTTCGAGTTCCGAGAGCAATTCAAATAGCGGGTGATCTGATTTACAGATGAAGTGATAGTAACGTTCGATCTTGATACCGTCGAACTCAAAGGACGCACTCATACCACCCAGCGTCTTATCTGCCTCATACAGGCTGACCGTGTGTCCCTGCTTAAGCAGATGGTAAGCGACGGCAAGTCCCATTGGCCCACCGCCAATAATTGCAATATTTTTCATGGCTAGAATTTCAGTTTGATTTTGCTGTAGACAGGGTGAGCAAATGTCTCGTGAATAGCGCGATCAATAGGTGTAGCACTGACATTAAAAATACCCTCCCAGTCGATCTCTTCAAACACTTCATCCAACACCAGAGCCTGCAGTTGAGTTGTCGTAAACGGCGGATTACGATCGAATAGGGCGTAAACGGCCAGCAGACAATAAAACACAGAATAAGGCAATTTGAGCAGTAGGCAGGAGCAATGCTTAACCGCCTTGATTCTTCGAATAATGTCGATGTAAGAGATCTTTTCCTTGCCCGAGATGTTGTAACTTCGAGAGGATGGACGCTGCTCGACACAGGCCTGAATAATTGCGGTGAAGTCTCCGGCGTATAGGGGTTGGCGAATATAATTGCCATCTCCAGGAATGGGGAATACTGGTGAGGCAGACATAAACTGTGACAACCAGCCCAAGTGCTTCCGGTCAAACCAGCCGAACATCAGTGTCGGGCGCAACACCGTATAGGGTAATCCAGAGTCTACCACCAACTTTTCCTGCACAGCTTTGGTCGTACTATAATCGTCATTCGCGGCAGATTCAGTAACCGATGAGCTCACATGAACAAGATATGCGCTGCGCGGCACTGCTGCCAGCACATTTTTTGTGGCGATAACGTTGTTCCGGTGAAATGCGTCCGCCGCAATACCACCAATTTGCGCATGCAGCAGAACGACTACATCTGCGCTGGCCAGGTAACCCTGCCAGGCGCCTGATTCAGATAAATCCGCTTCACTAAACGTCACACCTGTGTGCAACTTGGCTGCAATTGCGAGATTCTGACTCGACTTATCGATCACATGAAGGTCGGTGTAGCCGTTGGCAAGGAGCTTTGCAACCAGGTTCTGCCCCACCAGCCCGGCGCCGCCGGTGATAACAACTCTCGGCTTTCGCAATGTCGCCGAATTGGACTCGCCCATGTAAATTCTCGATTATTGTGTTGTTGCCAGAATCCGGTTCTGAAACCCCAAATCGTATTTGTGAGTATGGCCCGGAACAAAGGCGCCAACAGACCAGCATTGCTTAGGTGAAATATCGCCGCCCCAACATTCTTGCCCCGTGATACCTGAAACATTATGGTATTCCAGACAGGACGTCCACTCCCGGGCGATTCAATTGGAACATACACCTCAGTATCGGATGTTCGACAAGACTCGCTGGCACACTAGATCGGGAAGATGTAGTTCAGGGCCTCCTCCGTATCACGCCACAGGCGGTCGCCCGCCGCTTCATCACGGGCCCAGGGCTTGGTCTTACGCAGATTGCAGTCGACAAAGTACTCACCCGTGGTACTCGCAACATGCTCGCTAGTGCACAGATAGATTGACGTTTGTGCACCCTGCTGGGGACTTTTGAAAAACGGTTTCAACAACAGCGGCAGGATTTTGCCGATTAAGCCATTGTTCTGTGTGCCCAGTGAAGTCGATACAGCGCCCGGGTGCAGGCAATTTACCGTGATATTCTGGCCCTGCAAATGCTGCGCGAGACGGCGGGTAAACAGGATGTTAGCCAATTTGGAGCGCCCATACTCCCGAAATGTCTTATAGCTACTGGTAGCCTGCATATCTTCAAACCCCATACCCTTCACAAAATTGTGGGCATCTGATGCCACATTAACGATGCGAGCGGCCGGCGACTTCTGCAACAACGGTAGTAGCAAGCCGGTGAGCAGGAAGGGTGCAAAATGATTAACGGCCAGTGTTTCCTCGAAGCCATCCACTGTCTCCTGGCGAGACATATTTATAATTCCGGCGTTGTTCAGCAGCACATCCAGGGGCCTACCCTTCGCTGCAAGCGCTTCGCCGGCTGTGCGCACGCTCTCCAGGCTGGCCATATCCATTATCACAATATCAGGCATCAGACCGCCGGCTGAAACAATTTCTCGCTGCAGCAGCTCTGCCTTCTCCGGGCTACGGCACAACAGTGTCAGCTGTGCGCCCTGCCGGGCAAGCTCGAGACTTGTAGTACGCCCTATTCCAGCCGTAGGCCCGGTAATCGCTATGTGTTTACCCTTCATGAATCGGTCCTCTTGACGACAAAGATCCGCCTGCACTCTAGCCCAAATTACGCTGCACCGATAGCAGCGCAATCCAATGCACACTATGCTTAAGCTGGCACCACCGTTATAATTTGATGATTTAACAGGCCGGCTTAATCATGTCTCTATTCGACAAAGACAACGATCCTCTGAGCGACCGGGAAGCACGGCGACGGCATATAGAAAGGGCCCTTGCGGTGAGGGCTCCCCGCGGCCTTGCGCTGGAAATGAGCTATCGCGTGATTAAAGGCCTGTTCAATCCCCTGATAATTGGTGCCGAGAACATTCCCAGTCAACCCTGTCTGTTCGTTGGAAATCACTCTCTGTTTGCACTGGACGGCATGGTCGTCGCCCCCCTGTTCCTGAAGGAATTGAATCGATTTCCCCGCAGCATGGGCGACAAATTTCTGTTTAGCAATCAGAACATCGCGGATTTACTTATAGCGAATGGGGTCGTTATGGGGAATCGGCAGGTCTGCACCGCTTTGATGGAAGATGCCCAGGACTTACTCCTCTTCCCGGGAGGCGCTCATGAAGCGGTCAAGCCTGCCTCCCAAAAATACCAGCTCCAATGGAAGGAGCGGTACGGGTTTGTAACACTTGCGGCCGCAAATGGTTACACCATTATGCCCTTTGGTCTGGTGGGACCAGATGAATTCTACGGTCATCTGATTGAGGGACAGGAGATTCCCGATTCTGCATTGGGTAAATTACTTACGCGGCTGAACCTTCTCAATGAGAATATTCGTTCCGATATCCTACCCCCTATACCCATGGGTAGTCTGGGCACGCCCTTTCCAAAACCACAGCGCTGCTTTCTTGGCTTCGGCGAGCCAATCAATCTCTCGCGATTCAAGGGAAAAACCTTGGCAAAGAAAACACTGCACACCCTTCGTGGACGAGTCTCAGCGGAAATTGAGACACAGTTGTCTCACCTGCTGCTGATGCGTGAGGAGCAAAAAGGCAGCAACAGTCTGTTGCGACGGTTGCTCACGCTTTAGCCGCCATTATCTACTCCTGCATTACCCGCGCCAGACGGGCTGGCTCGCGCCAGGTACTGCCGAACAGACGTCCCAGATAAAGGAAGGCGAGTGTGATTAGCATGGCAACAAAAACCCACCAGGACACACGGGGCCCGTAGCCATACACCACAATGACAAAATACTGCGAAACCAGCATCAGCCAGTGAACAACGACAGACGTAATCATGATCCAGCGTGTGTCTCCCGCGCCACGTAACGCACCACCAGCAATGAGGATAATGGCATCGGCTAGCATATAGGTGACCAGGCCAATCATCATATGGCTGGCCAATTCACTGATCGCGGTGAAGTCCGCACCCTGAGTCTCGAATACCCCTACCAGTGATACGCGAAAGCTCAAAAAAAAGATTGCCAGCACACCAGAGTAACCCAATGCGGCAGTGAAGCCCGCAGAGATCACCTGGTTGGCGCGCGTCATATTTCCCGCCCCAACAAAGCGACCGATAAGCGTCATGACGCCAATACTCAAGCCCGTCATAGGAATAAATGAGAACATGTCCCAGTTGAATACAATCGACATGGCGACCCCCTCCACCACACCATAGGTTTGAAATAACAACAAAAACAGATTGAAACTGGAGATACTCAGGAAGGTCTCCAATCCCGAGGGCATGCCCAGCCGTAGATACCTGCGCATAATTGGGCGATCCAGGCGCCATGAGGCGGCCACGTGAAACTGACGCTGATGTGCTTTAGCCAGGTAAAAAAGCAAGTAGATACCAATAGTGAACACCGTCGCCGCGATAGTGCCCAGCGCTGCGCCGGCTATGCCCAATTGCGGGAAGCCAAATTTTCCAAATATCAGCATCCACGACAGTGGAATATTCAGCGTGGCCCCCAACAAATCGGCAACCATAACAACACGGGTGCGACCGATGCCTGAAAAGTAACTCGCCAAACTCGCCTTGATCAGCGTAAAGACGCTGCCAGCCATTAAAATTTGAAAATAGATCTGTTCCAGCGGCACTTGCGCGGGATCGTGCCCAATCATGTCAAAGACCTTGCCACCAAAATAGGCCATGCCCAGCAGCACAGGGCTGCTGCACAGCGCGATAAACACACCCTGAGACGCGACCAACGTACACTTGGCAAAATTACCCGAGCCATAATATTGCGCAACCAGCGCATTGCCATAGGCAATCAAACCGATAAAGAAAGAGAAACAAAAAAATGCAGCGACGCCGCCACCCAGCGCTGCGGCGATATGTGCAGCATCAATGTAGGACATGAACAAGCGGTCGGTGAAGATCATCACCGCGAACGCGCCCTGTGACACTACCATGGGCAATGACAGTGCGAGCAACTCGCGTAACGTTGTTAGAGAGAGGGGCTTCACTGGCTCGCAGATACCTGCTGTTGGAGGTGGCTTGCTCTTCCAGAGTATCTTTGGAGGTGCTGCTGATCCGCAGCGCCGTCGGCAAAATCCAATGGGGTAGATGATCAGGCGGTCAGACAGGTGCAGGGGTACTGAACACAGGCGTTACGGAGCACCGGGTGACGTAAAGAAACGTCCAAAAAAATTTTGTTCAATATACACCCAAACAAATGCTGAAGCGCTGTATAAATAGTACACCTGATGGTACAACAGCGCTTTGCCGGCAAACACCAGACTGCCCTTCTGATAGAAAAATTGTGCAATATCCCTGTTTACAAACAACATCACCAACATTAGCAGGACCGGCATCAACGCACCAGTTATGCCTGCGAGATACGCCAGTATCGATAGCGCTAATAGCCCCGCGATGCCAGCGCGGAACTGTTCGGACATGCCTACGTTAAGGTTATTGGGGATACCCTTGCTGGAACTCAGGATAAGTCTGGCCCAAGGAACTGCTCGCCTGAAAATCTCGGTGTGAATAAGGTTGCCAAAACGCCAGACCTTGAGGTGTGTACACTGCAAGTCACGCAACAAACGCACTCTACCACCCGCTTCAATCAGACGGTAGCCAAGCTCTATATCTTCAATGGACGGGTATTTATAACGCTCGACATCGAAGCCGCCGGACGCGAGAAAAGTAGCCCGTCTTACCGCGCCACATCCAGACCAGAACGTCTGCGCTTCGTCACTGGCGCGCTGATGATAATAGTGGTGCACCAGGTTCTTGTAGCGAGAAAAAAAGTTGCTGGCGGGCGGGTTGCTATCATAGGAGCCAAACACAGCGACGATCTTGTCGTTCGTAAACCCCCGCGCCAGGCATTCGGCCGCGTTAGCATGTACCACTACATCCGCATCGACAAACCAGAGAAACTCACCCTGCGCTATTTCAGCTGCCTGATTTCTCGCGCCGCCAGGCCCCACCCGACCTCCTGACGAGATGACAATGGCACCCAAGTCCCGGGCAATCTGTTTACTGCGGTCGGTAGAGCCGTCATCAATAACAATGACTTCCAGGATCTCACCTCGCTGCTCCATGGCGAGCAATGGCGGTAAACTCTGGAGTATAAATTCTGCGCCATTATACACCGGCATGATAACACTAATACTCAAGGCTTTACTCTGACGTTGCTCCGCTGATGACCCCGTTGCATCGACTTCATTCATAACTGTATACACAAGTGATCAATCTTTGACGGCTACTTACACCCAGTTACTCGCCGTTTCGTCTGGCGGGAAATTCGCAATAAGGATACAGTCGGCCGGAATCCAACGGCGGGATCAGTTACATTCTTCCGCTACAATGTAGCAGTCGCGTTTGAGATTACTACTCGTTTTGATTTCATGGTATTCAGGCTCTGTGTTGACGTCCATGTGGTCGACTTCGTAGCCGAGAATTTTTCGGCCTAACAGCAGCCCCATCTCGATAGAGTGGTCAGCATTGTTATAGCGATGCGTGCCTCCCCGTCCGACAATATGCAAACCTTCAAAACCAGACAGGAAGTTGTGAATGACTGCGATTTTATCGGCGTACTCCAGATCGTAAACCGGGTAGGCTTGCAGTGTCCTGATACAGGTAAAATCTATCACTTCTGAACTGTCAATAAACTTGAGTTTATTCTGGAGATCTTCAATACAACGTTGACCTATCTCCTCATCGCTCATACTCCAAATATGGTCATCTTTAGTGCAAAAACATTCCAATACCAGAGAGGTAGTGGACTGGTCCGGCACCATTGCAGTACTCCAGTTTTTTGGTTCATGCAACCGTCCAAACAGGATGTCCTGATCCTGAATATAGAGCCACGTATCTATCGATACACGCTCCTTGCGCAAAATGATGTTAACCGTAATAAGCGCTCTGAATGTGAGTCCCATGGCCGCGTCAATCACCGATTGATCACACGCTGGCTCTAGAATTCTAGGGAGGACCCCCAGTGGTATGGTAGACACCACAGTGGTAGCCGAGACCGAGGTTTCCACACCGTCTCCATCGCTGTAAATAACTTCAAAATCGTTCGGGCCATTATATTTAATTTTGGTAACAGTTGAATCCAGAATGACCGAATCGGCACCGTTCTTCTCTACAATATCCTCGGCCATTCGCTGCGGTATTCTCACATACCCGTCGCGCGGATACATAAACTCCTCGATAAGGCTTTCGTTATTCGATTTGGTTTTTAGCAAAGACTCCTGGATCACTGTCCAAATAGACAAACCAGCGCTGCGTTGCGACACCCAATCAGAGGACAGTTTTTCACAGGGAAGACCCCACACTTTTTCACTGTAGCGGCGGAAAAACATGTCATACAACTTTCCGCCAAACTGCGCCACATAGGCGTCTTTCATATTGTTAATCGACTTGTTAAAGACAGAATACTGCAGGGCGGATATTAAGTAGGTTACCCCAGCATACATAATGGTAAAAATTCCGGCATTCTTGATGACGTTCAAAATACTGATTGGATAGCTATAATAACCCCCATCATAATAAATCCGGCTAATACGCTCTACCCAGACGACTTCGCTGCCCATCAATCTGCGAAACCAATGATTCAAATCTTCATTTTTAGTAAACCAGCGGTGTCCACCCAAATCGAATTTGTACCCCTTGTGCACATTGGTATTGCAGAGTCCACCGACGAAGTCGTTGCGGTCTATAACCGAAACCTTGACGCCGCTGACGCTCAGCTCATGCCCGGTAGCCAAACCTGCAGGACCCGCCCCTAGTATTACTACATGTTTTCTTTTATTTACATTAGTCATGTCATTGATACTATTTATGTCTGGATTCCACTATTTTGTTGTACACACTCGCCAGCAGAATACAGGCGATAAATACCATTCCAAAAATTTCCACTGCGCCCAACAAGGCACCCGGGATAGTCACGCTATAGCCCGGTATATAATTGGAGAACAAGGACGCATGCGCACTCTCCTGTGCACTTCCACGAACCACCAACCAGGTGGTTGAGAAAAACAGACAAAGCGCTGACATCGTGCCGATTGCGGCTCCCAGGCTAACGCCGTGCAGCCGCAATACAGATGGCTTGAGTACCGGGTTCTCCGTGGGTACCGTACTGAGCAATATATCGGCAATCCGAGTACCCAATACGCGACCGTACAAACGGTAACTGAGAGCACTGAAAGTACCTGCGTAAACAAAAGCCCAAAAAGCGCCTATCCATGCGCCACTGTTGGAAACTGAATATCCTGGGAAGAAAATCGCGAGCAGTCCAAGATAGTTGCCGGAATGATCGCCCCACTTCGCAAGAGAAACCTGTGTGGAGAAATAGATAATGACGGCGGCTAGTGTTCCAGCGGTAAACCCAAGCATCAACGCGTTGAATCTGATTGCTGCGTTTAGCAGCTTCAGATTCACACCGTGCATTTTTTTATTCTCGGCCTGCATATTCTGGTAATTCCCCATTAGCGCTAAAGCCTTAATCTGCCAGCTCGGCAGAACTGATCAGCATTACCCCAAGCGCCACATAGTGCGTCAGGTTCCAGTAGACAGCGGTAACAAATCCGCCAATGGCGCCGATCAGAAAGCCATAAAACGCGCCAATAAGCGTTCCGCGCCAACTCATTTCGTAGCCCGGGAGGTAATCTCCCAGCGCACTCAAATGAGGACCCACCGGATAACCTTCAGGGACGGATTGCAGTAACAGGGTAGCCGTGGCAATAAACAGCATCAGTGAGCACAGCACACCCGTGGCAATAGTCATTGCGGGAACGTCCATTTTGGCAAACACAGCCGAAAGAATCTCATGATCCTGAACTGGTCTATTCATGTGTGTACAGGCCTCCCATTCTTGGCACTTCACTGAAGCATACTTTTACAGTGGCAATGCAGTTAAAAAGTGTCTCTTCTTTTCGCAAAAATCTCCGGGGCGAGACAGTTCTCTACGATGAAACTGGTTTCAAACATCAACAATTATCACTCGTCCTCGGCAGTGACAATGACATGAAAGCATACAAAAAAGAAGTTTTTGCGGCACTTATGCGTGGTTTGTAGCAACAATCTCGGGAGTTTTGTGAGTCAGGTCACGAACAATCTAGCGCCGCAATGACAGCAGAGGGCCTAAAGCCGGACATGGCTAAAATGAATGACAGCATACTAAGGCTAATTCCTACCCATACCCACATGGACTGTTAGCTGCCAGGCGTGGAGCACTACACTAGTACTCGCTATCTTATCGCCATCGGCCGGCATTCCCCACTAGCGTATAGCGCTTATCCCAACAGCAGCGCGAACTCGCCCCATTAGTTCTGAGCTATACGCCCTGGCACGCTCGGCGCCCTGCTTCAACACACCTTCTATATAATCTGGATCATCCATCAAACATGTATAGGCGTCCCTCGCCTCCGCCAACTCATCATTTATGAGTTCAAACAACTGTTTTTTGGCTTCACCCCAGGCTATCCCATTGTCGAATTCACGTCGCA